>ENA-OQIV01000010-OQIV01000010.1-human-gut-metagenome-genome-assembly--contig:-NODE-10-length-198518-cov-33.707848_pt1 | contig 198518 bp, 182 predicted proteins | sample MGYA00242588_ERZ504753 | MGnify/ENA primary metagenome ERZ504753 (study PRJEB26092, sample SAMD00036359) | human gut metagenome | host: Homo sapiens | study: EMG produced TPA metagenomics assembly... | reverse complement strand
AAGGTTTCAGGTTATTCGCCTTTGCAGTTTCTGCGATACTGTAGATGATCGCTGAACTATTGGCTCCATTGACCGTAAACATCTTCATACCAACTCACCAACAAAGTGCTGTGTCTTATTGTCATAACTCGCTGTCGCACTTCTCTATTTTTCAAAGTGCTGCCCCTTATTGTCATAACCTTCGCACCAGCTTACTTTGTTAAAACTGTACAAGTTCATACTGTTTCTTTGTTGCAACATGAAACAATCATCTCCCCCTCACTACCTCTAATTCCCCGGAAAAATGCAGTTATCATGTCCGTCTTTTCTCTGCAATAAACTTTTCCAGAAAAATAGATTTTGGGCTTTTCAACACTTTCAACCTCCACCTCTAATTCTTCGGAAAAATGAGGGTTTCATGTCCGCACCTTGCTCTGCAATAAAACAGGCTCGTAATAGGGGTATTTTGCATGAGTTTTATACGCCACCGTAGACCATCATGCCGCCACTGAAAGTTTGAGGTAGACATTCCACCACCTCTAATTCGCCGGAAAAATAGCAACAGGGTGGAGTATAATGTCCATTTTTCGTCTTATGTAGGTACATTTTCGATTTTTCCGTTCATTTTTAGGCAAAAAGAAAAGAGCCACCGACCATCAGATCAGTAGCTCCAAGAGATTCATTTTTCTATTTAATTTTCAAAAAGCTCACTTTTTCGCTTATAAGTGATTTTATTCACTTTTCTGGGTTCATAAGTGATTATGTTCACTTATTTCGTTTTATGTAATTATCATGGGGTGACAGAAAAACTCACTTATTTACCATTTCTATACAAGTGATTATAATCACTTTTTTATTGAGATAAGTGAGAAAAATCACTTATTCTCCTGCCCCGGCGTTTTCCTTCCTACTGGCTGCTTTTCCGCAGCAGGCTGGATTCTAACCAAGCTGGCAGCTTAATTCCCGTCTCTCTGCCGCCTTGCCCACACGCCCCTCAGACAGCCCCTCTGTCGGCTTTTACTGCCGAACTGGGATTGTTTTGCGATGGACTGGCTTCTGCCCGACATGGGGCAACTGTGGGGCTTACAGCTGCATCCAGTATTTTTCCGTTTTCTATCGGAATCGCATCCGAAACAGGAAAGCTCACAAGTTTCTGTTCGGAGAATGATCTTCCAACCAGCCTGTATGACCTTTTCATGTTCCAATGTGCATCTCGATAAATCATTCTGGAAAAAGCCACACATTTAATCTCGTAGCTGTTTGTTTCGTTCAGCCTTGTCACCCGATGCGCCCCGGCATCCTCTGCCTTACATGCCTGTACTGCAATCTGCCCCATCTTCCGGTTGTACAAAAATCGGTAATGTGTCGGCCATCCAAGTGCCTCCAATGTGCTGCGGAAGATGGTGATTCGTCCTTCCTCCGCATTGAATGTCACTCCCAGCATCCCGGAGTACCATTTCTGTTCTTTTTCCTGCAATCTTCTCACCTCCAAAAAAAGGGCGCACTTCCCCCTTGGTATTGTAAAATCACTTTTAATCAAGCCCGGTATCGGGGACTGTCCTTCCTGTCAAAACTCCCATTGATACATAACCATCCATCTGTCGGACTTCTGATTCTCTTAGGTGTTCTTCTACAGGCACACCAAAAGTACCTGCAATATCATCCGGGTAAAATCCCTTCCGAGTATCCACAGGCTTAGTTTCCTGGTCTGTTGGCTGTTCTGCTACAGTTTCTTTCTTTCGATTTTGCCTCTCATGGAAGATTTCTGGCACGAGCAGATCAAAAACGTACAGAGTTTCCCCCTCAAAGGTAATCCTGTACCCCAGCACCTTATATCTGCATTCACTATCCCAATCCATTTCTTTATAGACCAGTTCCGCAAAGGGCTTGCAACTCATCTTCCTGCTCTTACGCTTATCCGGCTTTGCAATGCACCAGCGCAGAGCATCCTTGTCGTTTTCATCACAACCACGCACAACAATGCGCTTCAAATCGTTATTGAACATGACGTGTATATAAACCACATCCTCCAGACCTGTGATGCAGGCAGTATTGAATGTGATACTATCCTTACGAATCACGATTGCAGGATCACGAAGATGTGCAAACAACTCCTTTCGCACAACTTGATATCCATCATACGAAAAGGTACTCTGTAATTCCTCCGCTCGTGCATCTCTTTCATTTTCTGCCTGCTCCGTTGATGGGGCAATGCTTGTGTGTTCCTCATTCATTCGTGTCGGTCCATCCTTCCATTATTTCTTCCGCCTCATGGAGCAATGTATTCAGACCATCTGCGGTAAATGTATTCATTTCTTTAATTTCTGCTGCCGGCCGGAGTACATCCCAGTTTCCTGCATAATGCTCCTGCTGCAAAATGCCAACCTGTGCAATACTTGTGATTGGCTGTCCAAAAGTTCCCGCCCATTCTGGTGGAAAAATGTAAATCATCTGTTTGACCGTTTTGCCCTCGGCTTCCTCTTCTTTCGATGGCAGAACGATTTCCTCTATTTTGATCATCTCCGGCTCATCCAGTTCAAAAAGCATCAGCTTATTGTCCCCTTGTTCCACAAACTGCCCCCGGAAACGATACTTCAAACCCTCTTCCCATTCCATAATGTCGAAAAGTGTCTTAGCCAGACCACGGCAGCCCAGTGTGCTTGCACACCAGCGGCCCTCTTTCAGTCTTCCCCAGTGAATAGCATTCGGATTGCCCTTTTCGCATGGCCGAATTGCAACACAGCGGTCAACCGAGTTCAGAAGCAGTTCCACATACTCCACATCTTCAAACTTTTTCAGACAGGAAGTATTGAACCGCAGCTTACCATTGGAGATTGTCATTGCCGGGTTCTGCAGTGTAGAAAAATACTGAGCCCGTACCACCTCATATCCCGATAGATTCAGTCGGTTCATGACCTCTGCGTTATTCTCTTGCTCTTCCTGCATTACACTTTCAGAAGCCTCCCGGTATTCCTCTGCCGAGAAACCAGTCCAGTCCTTATCAAAAGGCACATATCCTCGAAGAATACCATCATCCACCACACTCAGAACCGGCAATGGCCTATTTTTTCTTGTATAGTTGCGGGATGCCCTCAGATGATTGGCTGCATTATAAACCTCTCTGGACACAATCGCCTCATGGTGGTCCCTCTGTCGATACTGCGTCCGGTCATTGTTATTTTTCTTTGACTTATGTGTAAGAAAGTTCGGCGTGAAAGTCTTTCTTGCCAGCACATCCCCACAGTGGCGTTCATTTGCAATGACGCCAGCTATCGTACCCGGATTCCATTCGGTATTTCCCAGCTTGGTTTTACGCCCGTACTCGGTCAGAAGTTCTGCAATCTCAGTAAAGGAAAAGCCATTCAGATACAAGTAATAAATGACCCTAACCGTCTGTGCCTCACTTTCATTTACCACAAGATTTCCATCCTCGTCCTGATCATATCCCAACAATGCCGGCGTCAAAAACAGGCCTCGGCTGAACCGCCGGTCAATAGACCAGTTCATAATGATCGATTTGGAATGAGATTCTTCCTCCGCCACAGATGCCAGAATGGTCAGGATCATACGGCCATTGCTGTCCAGTGTATAAATATTGTCGGCCTCAAATTTCACACCCACGGGCGGGTCAAGATTTTTCAGCGTTTCAATGACCGAAAGGCAGTCCACAATGTTTCGGGCAAAACGGGCGATGGACTTTGTAAGGACCAGGTCTATCTTTCCTGCCTTACAGTCTTCAATCAACTGCTGCATTCCTTTGCGATGCTCTAGCGAAGTTCCGCTGATGCCCTCATCATCGTAAATTCCAACGAACTCCCATCCCGGCTGTGCCTTTATGTACTCAGTATAGTAATTTTTCTGAAGCTCATAGGAAGAAGTCTGCTCATCATTGTCAGTAGAAACACGGACATAAGCTGCAACACGCCGAATAGAGGTGCTTTCTCCAAACCCCTCCACTGCCTTTGCCGGGATGACTTCCAATTCAGAAGCATCCACTCCCTTATATCTGTCTCTGATTTTCTGCTTGCGGTCTACCGCTTCTATTCCACTGCTTCCCATGTACTTCCTCTCATTCTTCCTGCTTTATGCTCCAATACCACTGACGCATCTTCCGATAACTTCGGATGCCGAGTTCTTTTTTCGTATTTTCTGCTGTCCTGCGACTGATGCCTTCGTCACTCATCCGCATATAGATTTCTCTTGCTCTCATATCGCCTTCGGAAAGCAGCTTTTTTATCAGGTATGCTGCTTTCTCAGACTTTGATTCAAACTTCGGAGGCTCTGACTCTGCTTCCGGGTCAGTTGGAATCTTACACTCCAGCCATCGAAAACCCTTCTCGGCCGTTATTGAGAAACGAATCTCTCCATCAGATGGGGCCAGATTGTTCTTGATCTGTCGTACAATGCGAATGTCTTTGTTTTCCGGATCATGCTCCATCTGCAGAACACTTCTGGCTGCTGCCACAACATCCACACTACCAATGCTCCGGTACAGATCTTTTGTCCCCTCTTTCTTGTTGAGGTGACCAATCAATACAACTGCACAGTCATACGCAGATGCCCACATTCCAAGACGCTGCATCAGCTTTCTCGCCCTGCCTGCAATCTGAAGGTCAGAATCACTCCCCAGATATGCCTGTATCGGGTCAATGACCACCAACCTTGGACGAAATTGTATAATCGCCTTTCTGATACGTTCATCATCCAGCGTCAAGCCACTGTTCATTTCTTCATTTATAAAAGCCACATTCCTGCAATCTGCTCCACACGCTTCCAATCTCGGCTTGATGGTGTCTGAAGCATCATCTTCCGAACACTGGTAAATGACTTTCTGAGGCATTCCAATAGACTTTCCATCCGGCATAGTTCCACCCTTTGATAATTCTGCAATCAGATTCATCATCATGGTAGACTTTCCATCGCCGGGGTCGCCTTGCAGCAATGTGATCTTCCCGACTGCAATGAACGGATACCACAGCCATCGAACAGCTGTTGCTTCTACATCACTATATAATGTGAAAATTCCTGTTTCCTCTTTGCCTGTCATTCCCTTTACCTTTCATTTGCAGTCTTTTCCTACATTTATATTATAAGAGCTGCATGACATTTTGACTGCTACCTATCATGTAGCACGTTCCATGTTTTGCTACATAGTAGGTAGCAAAATGGCCTTAGACCACACAACAGATAGGGGTGTGGCATTTTGCGGTCTTAAAAATCTCTCGTATTCAGTTGCTATGTATTTTTCTCTGCGGGATAATCGTACCAGCCTTATGCGGGAAAACATAAGGAGGAACACATGGCTATTGACTATGAAGCCTTGGGCAAGCGTATTTCAAATGCCCGCAAACAAGTTGGTATCACACAGGAGGCGCTCGGTGAACAACTTAACATGACCCGTAAACACATCAGTGTTATCGAAACTGCTATCAACCGTCCCAGCCTGGATACCCTGGTTGATATCGCAAATGCACTGAATGTATCTGCAGATGACCTTCTCGTAGACAGTCTGACGCACTCGGCATCTACTGCAGATTCTGAGATTCACCGTCTGCTTTTGGACTGCAATACAACGGAACAGGAAATTCTTACCCGCACCGTAAAGGAACTGAAAGCAATTTTGTATGGTTTAGGAATCTGATTTTGTAACTCATTGACTACATAACAAAAGGCCCGCATAAGCCACAGCTGCACTTCGGCTCACTCCGGGGTGCTGTCTGTGGTTCATGCGGGCAGGGATAAAAAAGAAGCCCGCCAGCGTTCCATGTAGGATTCTACACAGTGCGCCAGCGGGCAGTCATTTACTTACTTTTTCGGCTTAAACTTTGCGCTATAAGCATTTACTGCTGCATCGTGGATAAGCCATCCAAATTTTCTCAAAAAATCCAATCGCTCTTCATCAGTCATCCATTTTGCAAGTGTATGAAGAACTCCCTCGTATCGTTCATTTTCTTTTCCGTTAAAAAACTTACCTCCGGGTCCCTGCTTAAATCTGACGGGAATCCCATTTTTAATTATCGTCCAGACAGTTGAACCACCATCTGTCTGAAACATGTCCCCAACCATGCCGTCCAGTTCTCCGGCATCCATTCTTTTCAGCAGTTCTCTTTCCTCACTCGTCATCTTCATCACCCCCACAATCCTCTACTTTTATATCTTCCGAATCATACGCTCCCATTGGGTATTCCCGAATCCAGCCTTCGATTTTTAATGTGTGGCCACATTCTGGACATTCATAGCAATCTTCAGAATTAATGCTGTACACAAGATCCGGTCCCATACCATTTTCTTTTTCGTAAGAGCTTTCATCATACATGAAGTCCTCAAGGTCAACATTTTCTTCATGACCGCAATGAGGACATTTGACTGCTCTTTCCAGAGAAACCGGCCGATATCCATACATATCCTCGATATCGATAAATTCCTCGCCTGCCGCTTCTTTTTCGCTGATGATGTCCCAATAATGCTGCGTCTGGAAAGTATCAAATTCTGCGCTGTCATCCAGAAGGTTATCCAGCATTTTTAAGGCATTCCGCTTTCGTTCAAGTTCATCATTGATATACTGTTTCCGTTCACGGATTGCCTGTTCAAGATCAATTTCTCCTGCTTGAAGTTTTTTTATATCTCCACAGGTTAAGCCAGATTTTGTAAGGACAACAATCCTCTGCAGGTTTTTGAAATCTGCTTCCGTATAATCCGTTGCCTTGTTTCCCACCGGCGGATGTTCTGGTTTGAAGATGCCCTCACGCTTAAAGAGTTTTATGCGCTCTGCATCAATGCCTAATTTTTCTTGTATTTCTTTTGGTCTCATAACATTCGACCTCCTTTCTGAAACCGAGTATAGCACATAGGGACTTTGTCCCCGTCAAGCCCTAAATATCATTTTTTCTAATTTTAAGGATACTCGATTCCAGTTTTATTTCAAGGCTTTTCCAAATGATTTGTATATTTCAGGCTTCGATACGCATCTCCAATGAATCCTACAAATTCCGGACTCATTGTCTCCACCACACTCTTTCCCTCTACATTCTGCAAAACAGCAATACTGACTCCGGACATATCATCTTCCCTCACTTCCAGTTCTCGTATCGAATCCGCTACGGCCTCATCGATAAACGCAGCGAACTTTGCCCCATCAACATGGCTTTGCACTGGCATCGGTGCGCCACTTTCACCGAACAGCTGGATTATCTTTGGTTCAATGATACTCTCCACCTTTTTCAAGGCTTCTTCCTCTGACATCCGCCTCAGATAGCCTTTCATTGCACTTGCCACAATGATTTCCATCACTGTTGTTCCATAATCCTCAACGGACAGCCAAGCTAACTTTTTCATGTCAATCACTCCTGCTATGTGTATTTCTGTATTCTCACCATATACCAAAACTCTGCACATAGCAATATGTACGATAAAAAATCCGTACAAAGCAAAAAGGGCCCTGCCGGTATGCATTTCCACACATCCGACAGGGCATCCTTTCCTTTATACAGCCTGCTCTCGTTTTGCTTTACTTCTCAGATATCTTCGGTACTGAACCGTATTGTCATACACCCGGTACGGGGCATCAACCAGCATCACCAGCCCATCAAGGCTGCATTTCTTAAATCCCAGAAAACTGGTCAGTGTCCTCTGATTTCCACAGGTGGGCAGCGTTACACCAAAATTCGTTTCATAAAGTACGATGTCGCCTTTCACCGTTCCCTTTTTCATAAAGGCGCAGTAGATACCTTTTTCAAAATGGAGCAGATCCGGTGCTTCCGCGATCCTCTCCGGCGTTATCTTCAATCGTCCTCGTTTCAGACTGGCGACCGCACCATCAACCGGCTTTCCATCCACATCCCGAAACAGGCTGCCCTGCACATCCAGCCCGTTCACCTTCAGCGGCATACCGGCGGCATTCTGTTCCGGCAGTTCTTTCAGGCAGGCAATGAAAAGGTCAAAATTCTTCTTCATAACCGTAAGGGCTCCCTGTTCCTGGCTCAGCGTTTCTTTTTCCTTTCGGAAACTCTCAATTCGCTGCCGGATATCCTTTGCCAGACTTGCATAGGCTTCGATTTCAGGCCCTTCTTCATAGTCAGCATGGTAGAAGCTCGTACCAATATCATTTCCCGTCAGCCCATTTCGGATATCACTGTCAATCTCGTCCAATGTGATGTTGCCCTCCGCCAGTGATTCATTCAGTTCCAAATTCTGCTCCAGCACCGCATCCCGCATGGCCGTAACCTGACGGCCGATCGTCTCCTGCAGTTTTTCTTCCAGCTCCTTGATCTGGGCATCCAGCGTTTCCAGTCTTTCCACCGATACACTGTTTCCTTTCATCTGCTGATACATCTGTTCACAGGCTTTATGAAAAAGTGTGCTGATTTCCGAAGCTTCATGATTTTTCTCGTAATCCCGTTTCAGGCGGTACAGCATTTCCATAAAACTCTGTTCCAAGGCACATTCATGGATGCTTTCCGAAGGGCATCTTTCATTGGCTGCTTTTCTCTCGGCATCCGACAATCTCCCGTGTTTTTCCCTGCAGTACAGCTTCTGGTCCGGTGTGCCATTCTGTCTGGGCTTTTTGCCCTCACGCTTTCCCATCTTCTGTTTACACCGCCACACGGGATAAGCATATGCGTATTTTTCAAGGTAGATATCCGTATCGCCACCAGTTACTGCAAGGCTTCGGTCATCCGTGTACCCGGTTGCCACACCTGTATAGGTCACACGGAAGAATCCCTCGCCGCATTCTTTTCCGGCTCTTTCTCCATGTTCAAGAACCGCACCGCAGACCAGATTTCCAAATGGCGAGCCGGTGTATCCTCTCTTCTTCTTTTGAGCCGGTACCGAATCTCCAACCTTGCTGGGCTTTTCATAAAGCATCGTCTGAGCCTTGTCCCATGTACTGCGGTCAATGATGCCAACATGATGGTTTTCTACATAATAGCGAGGTGCCTCACCCTTGTTGATCGTGGACCGGTGGGTCAGGAAATCCTTTGTGATGGTCTTCTGCATCTCAATGTCGCCCACATATTTTTCATTCCGAAGAACTGTGAGCACAGAACTTGCCGACCAGTTCTTTTTGTTCACCGTCTTTCTGCCAAGTTCATTCAGCTCCTTTGCAATACGGTTTGCCGTCTGTCCACATACATACCGTTCAAAAATATAACGAACCGTTTTTGCCTGTTCCGGATTGATCACCCATTCACCATTTTCACCCTTGTCATACCCAAGCATCCGGTTCAGATCAATCTTCGGCTTGCCAGCCTGGAAATTCTTCTGGATCGACCAGCGGATATTGTCCGAAATGGACCGGCTCTCATCCTGCGCCAGTGCGGAAAGAATAGTCAAGATCAATTCACCGGTCGCATCCAGCGTGTCGATATTCTCTTTTTCAAAGTAAACACCAACCGGCGGATTTTGCTGCCGAAGCTGGCGGACACAATTCAAGGTGTCCACCGTGTTTCGGGCAAATCGTGAAATCGACTTGGTCACGATATAATCTAGCTTTCCATCCAGGGCGTCTGCCATCATGCGGTTGAAATCCTCACGGTGTTCCCTGCTGGTTCCTGATTTTGCTTCATCTGCATAAATGCCTGCAAATCTCCATCCGGGTTTGTTCGTGATCAGATTTGTGTAGAATGCTTTCTGCGTGGTGTAGGAAGTCTGCTGGCTTTCATCCCCTGTGGAGACTCGACAGTATGCCGCCACACGGATATTGCTCTGCACCTTCAGCTGACCACCATTATGCACCGACCGCTTTGTAGCCGGTATCACTTCTACTTTTTTCTGTGTCATATACTCTCCTCCGTTTCCTTCATATCTTTTTTCCGTTCCGACGCTTTCTATACTCTACCTGAACCGATTCTCCAAGGATCTCTGCTTCATTTTCCGCAAACTTTGGCTTTCCATCTTTGTCGTATACCCGATAATCCTTGAAGTCCTTTATAGTCCTTCTGGCTCCGAAAGCAGTAAATTCCATTCCGTAAATGGTCCGGTAATGGATCACATCTCCGTCCACTCTGCCAGATTCAATATTTACGGCATACATTTCCCGGCTGAAGGTTAGCATATCCGGTGTACTCAAGAACACACCCGATTCCGTCCACTGCGGTTCTTTATCATCCAGACCATGCACCACCAGCTTCTGTCCATAGCGGTTTTGCTCCGGCAGGGCCAGCAGTTCCTCCAGAAAATATTTGTACCTCTTTTTCAGGATGATGCCGCCTTCACTGCTTTCTTCCAAAATGTGAAGTTCGTTTTCCAGTTCTTCTTTCCGCTTCAGAATATCCTTCAGCAGTTCATTGTACATAGCCTCGGCACTTCCGGCCGCGGGTGTGTAAACACCATCCACACGCTGTTGATCCATCCCTTCCATAATAGCGTCCATCTGAATGCTCCCATCCCGAATGGATTCCTGTAAACTCTCCTGCAGGAGAACCCGTTCCTGCTCTGCCATTTTCTTCTGTGCTTCCATCTGCTTTTTCTTAAGGCGTTTACATTCCTGTTCCAGCTTCTGAAGCAGTTCCCTAAGTTCCAAAATCCGTCCTGAATGGTCTTCCGGCTCCTTCTGACATTCACGGTATTTGACCGCCAGCTCCGACTGCTCTTTGTTTTCCTCATAATCCCTTTTCAAGCGGTAAAGCATCTCCATAAAACCTTGTTCAATAGCAACCTCATAAAGCTCCTCTGTGCAGTCTTTATCCGAACAGCACATCTTTCCAACACCATAAATCGGAAGTCCCTGCCGTTCCTTGGTATCTTCAATGGACTCTGCATCCACCCAGTATGCGGCAATCTTTCTCCTCTTGTGGACCATCGTCTTTCCACACGCTGGACACGAAAGGTTTACATAGCATATATTGAGAGGATCACGGCTTAGTAGCGGTGGCCTCCGTTTCATTTCACTTTGCACGATCAACCAGGTTGCCCGGTCGATGATCGGTGTGTGGTGGTCCTTGATGTAATACTTTGGAAGCTGCCCTCTGTTCGGAACCGCCTTATGGGTAAGGAAATTGCTGGTCACATATTTCTGCATTTCCAAATCGCCCACATATTTCTCATTTAGAATCACATTCGAGAAACTGCTGGGGTTCCAGTCCGCGCCAGATACCGTTTTCCAGCCTCGCTCATTCATCTCGTTGATAATGGTTGCACGGCCAGCTCCGCAAGCATATCTCCGAAAAAGGTATCGTACCGGTTCTGCCTGCTCTTCATTGATGATCCATTCCCCGTTTTTCCCTTTGTCATATCCGATCATCCGGCTTAGATGGACCATCGGCTTCCCTTCCTGGAACCGCTTCTGATAAGACCAGTGGATGTTATCCGAAATGGAATGGCTTTCTTCCTGGGCAAGTGCGGAGTAAATGGTCAAGATAACCTCACTGGTGGAATCCAGCGTGTTGATGTTTTCCTTTTCAAAAAAGATGCCCACAGGAGGTGTCAGCTGTTTCAGCTGTCTTGCACAGTCGAGGGTGTCCACGGTATTCCTTGCGAATCTCGATATGGATTTTGTGACAATTAAATCGATCTTTCCCTGTCTCGCATCCTCCAGCATCTGGTTAAACTCATCCCTGTGCAGACGGCTTGTTCCGGTGATTCCCTCATCCGCATAAATTCCTGCAAACGTCCAGCCCGGATGCCGCTGTATCATATCCGTGTAGAACACCTTCTGGGTCCGGTAGGACGTTTTCTGTTCATCTGAATCTGTGGACACTCTGCAATAAGCTGCCACCCTTAATCCCTTGGGCTTTTCCTGGGCAGCCTTTTGAGCCGCTGCTTCCTTTATCAATCGTAAAACTTCTGACATTTTTCCTCACCCCTTCTTCACATATTTTTTTCGGTAGCAGTTATCCCGCATGGCCTGTCCGTCAAAATAGGCTGCCGTATACCGGTAATCTTCTATATTACTGTACATGACAACCTCCGTCCTTGTATCATCATACCAGTGAACCGTGTAGTTTAACGGGGAATGGACCGTAATAGAAAGGACGAATGCCTTGCAGTAATCTGAGGTCACTCCATTCAAAAACTGCACCACGCCGTCCCTTCCTTTCGGAAGTTCCTTCATCCATTCAATTGCCCGTTCTCTTCTCTCGTGGTCATTCTCCAAATCCTCCCAGTAGCCTTCCAGATACTCCAGCCGTTCTTCCAGATGCTTTTTCTCATCCATATCCCGGTCAAATTTTTCTTTCAGCCGTCTGATCTTCTCAGTATTATTTTGAATGACTGCTTCATCGATGCTCTCATCTCCCAGCAGTTCCCGTCTGGTCTGCATTACATCGTTCTGGCTTTCCAGAAGGCGCAGTTTTTTCCCACTGCTTTCCATTCCAATCTGAAGGGTGGCAATCTGCCGTTTGTAAAAAGCACGGTCCCGTTCCATAAAATCAGTGTGCTGGATATTCTCCAGTCTTTTGATCATCTGCGGAACAAAGTCATCAGCTTCCTTTGTAAAACCTTCAAACTGCTCTCCATAACGGCCGCTCATGATATCTGCCACTCCCACATTGTCATGAATCGGCTGTGTGCTCAGCCGGAACCGTTCAATGATTGCTTTACGGAAAGCCCTCACAATCTGCTCTTCATAAATTTTCTCGCAGTGGCAGATTCTCTTTCCATTATCAATCTCAGCTGTTGGGCAGTACCAGATAGGATAGTTTTTTGAATTTCTCACTCGGAAGAATCTGCCGCATTCTCCACACAGGATCCTTCCTGAAAATGGCTTTGATCCTTTCTTTACTCCCTTCTCTTTCTTGGCGGCATTGGCTCTGCGGATTTCTTGAACAGTTTCAAACAGTTCTTCGTCTATAATCGCCGGATGGTGGTTCTTTACCAGATACTGCGGAAGTTCTCCATTATTCCGCTGGGTGTTATGGTTCAGAAAGTCCACGGTGTATTTTTTCTGGATCAGGACAGCTCCCGTATATCGTTCCCTTTGTATCATCTGAGAGATAATCCTTCCAGTCCATCCTTCTTCCAGATCACTGTTCAGCTGTCCTTTCTTTGAGTTCTTTTTTCTGGCTTTGACCGCCACGGTCTCAGGAGCTGGAATCTGGTCATAATTCAAACCTCTGGCAACATCTGTATAGGCAGTACCCTCTGCCACCTCCTGAAAAATCCGGCGCACGATTTTTGCTTCTTCTTCCACAATTTCGATATCCCTATACTGATATCCACTTTCTGTCGTGACCATCTTTCCATTGTAGCGATACCCATATATGACCATGTTCTTTACCTCACCTCTCGGATAGCGCATCTTATTTCCAAGATTGATGTTTCTGGAAATACTCCGGCTTTCTTCCTGGGCAATCGCCGCAAGTGTCGTAAGAATGAAATCACTGGTCGGATCAGCTGTGTCCAGATTTTCTTTCTCAAAAAGGATCGTCACATTGTTGTCATGCAAAATATTAAGGGCGGTCATAAAATCCGCCGTATTTCTGGAAAAACGGGAAATCGACTTGCATACAATACGGTCTATTTTCCCTTCCCTGCAGTGCCGCAGAAGTCTTTTGAATCCAACACGCTTATCCTTGACCGTTCCTGAAATTCCATAATCGGAGTAAACCCCGATTGGATTCCAGTCTGGATTGTTTTCGATCAGCTGATGAAAATACCGTTCCTGCGTTTCGTAGGAGTTTTCCTGGTCACTGGAATCAGTGGAAACTCGAATGTAAGCGGCTACGTTCAGATGCCCTTCCTTTTCCTTTGTCCTGCGAAAAGAAGCTGTGGAAATAAATTCATTTTCTTCTTTCATTGCTTCTGCCTGTGGCTGGAAGACCGCCTCGAACTCGCTTCTCAACCCACCGACCCGTTCCATAACAGGAACTGCCTGCTGCATTTTCTCCTTTGCAGCCAACGCCTTCTGGATCAGGGAAGCAATTCCGGCATCTCCGTTTTCCTTGGATTCGGATAACGGCAACTTTGTCTTTTTCTCTTTTTGTTGGGTAGACATCTCTTGGCGCACAACGCTTTCCTGCAAAAAAGAAGATGCAGCCGCCTTCTTTTCAGAGAGGTCAGCTGCACCACTTTTTTCTTTCACCGCTTCATAGGATTTCTTTTCCTGCACAGGCATCTGAGTCACAGATGTGGTTTCCGGCAGAACTGATTCGCCCTGTCCGGTCGCTGCCATCAACATCTTTGAAAGCTCGGCTGCTGAAGCATTCGGGCGGCTTTTCTGTTTCTGCTGTACGGTACTTTTGACCGTTGCGTTCTGCAGTTTCTGCAAAAAATCATTTGCTGTACTCATCTTGTTCTCTCCTTTCCGCCCATCTGCTTTTCTCTTCGGGCAGTCACATATTCCCTCTACTGCGTGATATTATCAAGTAAATTCGGTGCAGAAAGACGGAGAATAATCCACCCGATTATTGTCCTATCTGCACCATCCAATATGTAAAGGCCTGCCTGAAAAGACAGAGCCATATCTCTTACAGTTTCTTGGCAAAATCAAGGCTGATCCAGCCATTACGCTTACCGGCATAGGCCTTCAGCAGACCCCAACGGGTTGCTCCCTCACCGTCTGCTTCCTCTACAATTGTAAATATGCCTTTTCCAGTGTACTGCCCGGTCTTAGCATAGTTCGTACCAGGTCCCTTACGGATATTAAGGTCACTGATTGAAACGCGTACCGCATACGGGCAGTTTGCCTTAACTTCCGGGTAGACTGCCTTACCCGCCGGGTCATAAACGAAATAGCCCGGATTGACATCCGCACACTGCTTTGCGTAAGCCAAGTCATGGAAAGCACCCTTCTGAGAAGCCGCATTCTGCCAGCTTTTGCGGACACGGTACCAGCCGGAGATAACCGTACCCTCAGAAGCCTTTGCCACATCATACTGCGTAAGGTTCCAACGCTCGATGATACTGCAAAGATTCTGTACATAAGTGTGGCTGGTCGCATAACCACCATCTTTGATCAGCTGTACCGCTTTCTTGTAATCCGTGCAGCCGGCCAGACCTTCATAGCGTTTCTTACTGCCGTTCATCGCACCGAGCAGATATGCGGCATGGTCGGTAATGGAATCCTCCACACAACTGTACTTTCGGAAGTCGGCTGTGATCGTGACCATCGAGCCATCATCATTCTGCTCCTGTGTTTTCTTGGTATAGACAGACTTGCCATCCCAACTGCTGCCGCTCCAGCTGTTCCCGGAAAGCGAAGTCTTCATGCCAAAGCAGTTATTAGCATTCTGTGCCAGCTCAGATTTACCGTAGCCGGACTCAAGAATGAACTGAGCCATTGACACGCAAGCAAGAATGCCAGTGGTTTTCTGGTTCGCAGTAAACAGCGGACCGATCTTTGCAACTGCTTCTGCTTCCGAGAGATTTTTCAGTGAAGAAGCCTGCATGCCAGATGAGGATGAACCGCCCAGTGCTGCAGTCACCTTCACGGCCAGATCACCAAGACGGGCATACAGCCAGTTTCCAGGGCAGCTTTTGTTTGCAAACCAGCGGTGAACTGTCAGAACCATCTCGTCTGCGGCAGGTACATAATTGAGAGTTTTATTCTTATCTCCCAGCCACAGAAGTTTTTTCTTGCCGTTTCGTCGGCAGATATCGGTACAGAGCTTAATGAGTGAACTGTACACCGCACTGTTCATGGCATACGGCTCATTCATATCACTGGCACATTCGATGGTGACCGCCCTCTGGTCATTGGCATTGCTGGACGAACACCAGCTGCGGTTCTTTTCCTCGACACAAAGCGACACACGGCCATCTGTACCGATACCGTAGTTACAACTTGCCTGACGGCTCGTACTGGTAAAACAGCCGCAGATGCTTTCCGCAGAAAGCTGACCGACCACACAATGCGGCGTAATGCGGTCGATGCTGTGTGTCCTCTGACCGGAATGGTTCGGAGAGAGCTTGGTGTAAACAACGAGTGGACTATTGGTATATCCCATAATGATTTCCTCCTTCTAAAAAAAATTGAGGCCCAGATCACTCTGAACCTCGTGCTGTGGTTATTTGGTTGTTACGGAATCAGCAGTTTCATGCCGACCCGGATAGCGTTGGAAGTCAGCCCATTCAGCACACGGATATCCGAACAGCGGTCGCCGCTCCCCAGTTCCCTTTCTGCGATCTTCCAGAGATTATCACCGGGAACCACAGTATAGATCTTGCTGGCCGTGAAGGCATAGGTATCCGCACTGTTAAGAACGTAGGCTAGACCGCTCACCGCTTCCGGGCACTTTATTTTCAGCCAGCCCGCACAGAATTCCACGATTTCAATCAGTGTGTTCCTTTTGTAAACGGTCACGACTTCTGCGCCAGTGTCCGGCATCTCCCTGATATTCATGAGGGTCTTGAGTTTGCCGTAGGCAATGGTTGCCGGAAGCTCCTCTGCAGTCGGGAACTCGTTCTCATCCACTTCAGCCTCTGCTTCTTTCTCCGCTGGGGTATCTTCCACAGGGGCTGTGGTTTCCGGCTTTTCTTCCGGGATATCGTCCACGACTGCTTTCTCTTCACTCTCATCTGCACCAGTATCTGGTACAGCCTCTTCCGGATAGATCACGTTGCCGTCATTGTCGAACACACGGCTGCCGGGGTTCTCATCACACTTGGCTTTTGCATTCGCCAGCAGACGATACGCTCCCAACTGGGATGCCTCATCTTCCCAGACTTCACGCACACGGTAATAGCCGTTTGTCAGCTTTGCGGGATACTCTTTCTTACTCATATTGCTTTCCTCCTACTAATGAGGGAGAGACTCATCACCTCTCCCCGTTTTCCTTACTCTTTGTTCTGCTTGTCGCTCTTTTCTTCCTTCAGCTGTGCCAGCATCTCCTTCAGCTTATCCGGCACCGGAAGGCCAATGACAGCCGCATTTTCGAGGCAGCTCAGACCTTCATTTGCCAAATAGAAAAACACAACAGCAGTTCTGATAGCTGCGCCATTCTGAAGAATCTGCGTATCAATGATGTTGGCAATGCCAACCAGTACGAAGATACACACCTTCTTGGCAATACCCTTAAAGCCAACTTCAGAAGAAAGTTCATGCTTGATGGCTGCTGCCAACACCCCGGTGAAGTAGTCGCAGACCACAAACACCACCAGTGCATAGAGAAAGCCATCAAATCCGCCGAAGAACCAGCCCAGGAAACCACCCAGACCTGCGAACATCCACTCAATCTTATCGATCACATTCTGCATAATCTTGTCCTTTCCAGCCCTTTTGGGCATAAAAAACAGGCGGTATCTCTGCCGCCCTTACGAAAAAATACTCCTTCTATAATGAACACTGTTTCACAGCAAATAACAGACACTTTGCGTGAAAATCAGTGGAAATTTATTTTCCGAATGCACGGATTACAGATCCTACCACACATTCTCCGATTCTGGCGTAGCCTTCCGTACTGCAATGGAGCTGGTCGCCATTAAACGGATACGGCGAAGATCCCGTATATTTTTCCAGAATAATGCTGCCATTCCGCTTCTGATAATAGGACTGTCCGTTCACATACCGCTGTGGTACACTTCCAACCACCCTGCCGGATGCATCTAGCTGATATTTGGCATACTGCTCGTTCACAGCATTCTTCTGTGCGCCAAAGACACTCCACGTCCTGCGGTTGATCCCGCTCTCATGCCAAAGATCACAGACCGCCACATTATTTGCCTGTGCAATTGCCTTGATCGTATCTGACAGCTTTTCCATCGTCTGCCCGGTGCCCGCCGGGTACTCTTCATACCCGTCTGCATCCACATACGGATATTTGCCCGCACAGTGCGGTGTTGCCATCAGAACATGGCAGGTCAGATTCCCGGCATCCTCCAGTTCTTCATAGATGCGATTTAAAAGATACTGGATTCGACCACAGATAGTACTTTCAGCTGGGTGACAGTCACCCACTTGGCCAAACGTAGTCGCTCTCTCGTTGTAAGCTGGAAGAACAACGATCAGGCTGACATCTTCCACATCAGTGGCCATCAGCGGACGCAGGACACCGTTTTTATCTGTTTCGGAATTGTAAGTTCCTTCCAGACCGTTATCGCCGTCTGTCATTCGAAGAATCCCGATCCCGCCTTTGGCATGGGTATACACCTTCATCCCCAGCAGCTCTTCCAGCTTTTTCTGCCACTTTCCTGCCGCTGTAATGCTGTCGCCGATGACAAGAGCTTTCTTGTCCTTCCAGCTTCCCGATACAACCGCATATCCGGCAACAGCAGCTTTCTCTGCGGCATCAGATGCCACTGCGTGATCCGCCTTTTTCGCTGTCTCCGCATTTTCAGCATGATCCGCTTTTACCGCCACTTCTGATTTTTCTGCCAGAATAGCGCGCGTTGCATTCCGCACAGATGCCTCTCGTTCCGTTATACTGCTGTGACTGAGCGCCTCAATCTCCGCATCGGAAAGCCCGGTCACATTCAGCACCCACATGGTCACAACAAAGGAAGTGTAATTGGAACCCGTCAACTGCACCGCAAAATTCAGATTATCCTTTCCACCAGCATATTCGTAAACCAGATTCATTTGAAACGGAAGCGTTGCTTTGTTCAGTGTTCCACACGGCACACGTTTTGCCCAGTTTGGAATACCCGGTTCGATGATGCCAATGGATACCTCTCCCAGCTGTGTGTCATCCGTTTCTACAGATTCCACCCTGCCAAAGACAAGATACTTCCCGGCAGCCAGACCACTCAGCCGTACTCCGCCGAACACGCCCCAGTCTTCGTTGCGGGTCACGGCAGCCTTTGCCCACGCATACATTGTGTCCTTTTCCTGAAACTTGCTGGAGAAAGGAATCATTTCAGAAAAGGCAGGGCATCCATATGCTACATTGCCCAGCATTTCCCGTGTCTGGTCTGAAATGCCGGTTCTGTCTGCATACGGAACGCTCATGACTTTTCCGGCAATGCCCCATGTGTCATAATACTGAAGGATGCTGTCCTCAACCGGACTGCTGCTGATCAGTGACAGAACTTTCTGCAGTTCATCATCACTCTGTCCCGTCACATCCAGTAGGACACATCTGCCGTCACACTCCACTACAGCATCATTCCTTGCAACACACGGAGAAATATCCAGCCTGTATGCATTCTCCAGAATCTCTCCGAAAAATACCACATAGATTTCATTTCCGTGAGCAACTCTTACCACCTTCGTCACATGAGTATTCAGATTTGCACCTTTGGAATCATACTGGTAGCAGCTCACACCGGCACAGGAGCCGGAAATCTCCCGGATCTTGGAGATGAACAGATATTTTCGGAATTTGCCCATCAGCATATTGGTAAAACGATGGTAGAACTGACCGTAATCCGTAGTCCCCGTGATCCGGTAATCCAGAAATTCTCCTGCTTCACATTTAGCTCCCAGCAGAGCCGGCATCGCAGCCTTTGGGAACACCTCACCCAGATTACCATTGGAACCGGCAAGTGCCAGCTTTGCTCCGGTGATCCCATTCTCCACAGCCTGACTGTATTGCCCACGGATTGCCTCTCCTGCGGAGGGATACACCGTTCCGTCCTGTCCAACCCGGACATCGACCAGTTCTGCCGCATAATCAGCCTTAGCGTCTGTAGAAGCTGTCACGTTTGCATCCAGCCGCTTGTTCATCTGTTCCACAGCTGTGTTCATGGCATCTTCTGTTTTCTGCATGGCAGACTGTGCATCGGATACTTTGGTGTTTACCCGGCTCTCTGCTTCCGATACTTCTTTGCTCATGGATGCTTTCGTCTCCGAAAGATTCCTGTGCATTCCTTCCACATCTTCTGCAACATCCGTTTCCAGTCTGTGCATCTGGGAGTTGAAATGACTGCACAGACTCCAATAATCCGTATCGGTCAGCACTGTACCTGCCGGAACTGGCTTTCTGGAGATATAACCATCCCCACTTTCCGCGTCCAGAACGATTGTCAGTTCTTCATATTCCTTTTTCTGATCCCATACGCCATCGTGTTTCGGAATGATCCGCTTACCCTTAAAAGTTCCCATAAAAAATCTCCTTCCTGCCGGTATTTATCCGGCTGTCCTCATAACAGTTTCGGATAGTCACCCGGTCAGGGAGGAGTTCTTTTCTTATGGCGGTCAGGTTTTACCCCCCCCCGAACATTTTTTCGATATACCGCTTTTTCTTCATTTTAGTGTCCTTTCTCTTACTGTTCCAAAATTCCAAGTTCGATCATCTTCTTATACAGCATAGTTCCGATGACCGTCTTGGTTGCAGCTGTGTAATGAACGGAATCTGCCAGCAGTGTCTGCGGAACCTGTCCCTGTTTGATACGCTCGATGTCCGCATCCGTGGGATCAAGGCCTGCATCGTCCAGACCATAGCAGCTGATGACCGTCTTGCCATCCGTGTCATACACCGGATGCGCCAGATACTCTCTGAGACTGACGAAACGTCTGCCAAACGCCTGCTTCATCTGCTTTTCATATTCTGCACGCTGGCTTTCCGTTCCAGACGAAAGGCCCAGCACCAGATATTCCTTTCCCTTGAAGTGGCTAATCATCTGCTGATGCATCCGGATCAGGTCTGTAAGGTCTGTATATCCTCCGTTCTGGCCTATGAAAAGGATCATCACTTCAGAAGGCTGATTGTGCAGCCGGTCAAATGCAGTACGGACCGCAGTCGGACGCTTGATTGTGACAGCTTCACCAGCGACAGAACGTGTAAACGTCCAGATGCCGTTGGTATCTGCATAGTTTGTGCCAGTCCAGCGGAGTGTGCCTTCTACCTCGCCAATCTTGACCGGATTGACGTGAGCTCCACCCTGCAAAAGCGGTGTTACCTTGTAGCCTTCTTCTGTCAGGATACCGGAATCCGTTTTTCGCACAGCAAGCGTCACTGGCTCACAAGCAGCCGGAATGGTAATGTTGTTGACCAGCATCACATCGGCTCCCTGACGGGCAGCAATCGTTCTGGCATTCTCGCCACCGGTACCGCCGTTGTAGACCGGAATCCCGGACAGCTTCTGAAGAGTGGACGTCCATCCACCTCCTGCGGTAAGAGAATCGCCCCAACAGACAATACCCGTCAGCACAGTCGGCTTCTCCAGATTTTTTATTCGTGCTTCCTGCCCATTCAGTCTTTCTTCTGCCTTCTCCGCACCGGATTTCAGCTGTTCCAACGAAGCATCCACCTCTGCAAAGCGTTCTTTCAGCTTTCCGTGGTTCACATAGGAACACCAGTAGGTGTATTTACTCTGGAAGAAGGTTGCCATATCTTCATTGGAAAAACTGTCATCCGCAAAAGCATAATCCTGCCAGTACCATTTCGGAGTCCATACAACAGGCTCCTCTCCGGAATACTTCCGAGTGTTCCAGATGCCAAACCAGCTGGCACTGAATGTTCCTGCTTCTTTCTGTACTCGGATTACTTCCAGTATTTCCTGCGTAAAAGCAAACCGCCAGACATACATCTTTCGTTTTCCGTAAATGGTACGCTTCAGCACTGGTGAAACATTGATTGGATTCGTGAACTTACCATCCAGATAATAAGCAATCAACAGCCGGTTATCATACGCACCACCCTGAACACCTTCCGGACAGTTCTCGAATTCCTCGATCTCACAGAGATAACAATACTGATAGCCTTCTTCAAACTTCCGGAGCATCTCATCAAAGGACATCATGCCGCTCAGCTGCTTGGCATATCCCTGGTTATGCGGCTGATCGGATTCTTTGCTCAGACCGATGCTGAACTCGACCACCTGGTCAAAACCTGTACCGCTGATCTTTGCACTTGCCCGGTTGCCGGTACTCTGGAATCCAAAACGGTAGGCATATGGATACTTCTCCGGGTACGCCAGCGTATCTAGCCCAAACGAATAACGCACTCCCGGATGATTCAGCAGTTCCTCCGCCGGGACGAGGAAGAAGTTATCTGCAATGACCGCACTCCCTGCGCTTCCGGCATACCCGGCTTCCTCTGCACTCTCAGCCTCCTTTGCATGGGTAGCACTTCCGGCTTCGTTAGCAAATGTCGCTGTTTCTGCATGGTCTGCACGGCTTATAAACCGTGACCGGGCAATGAAGGACTGCTGGTTTACAATAGAGGTTGTCAACTGGATCTGTCCCAGATTTTCTACGATTTTGTCATTCAGAAAACTGCCTGCGAAAACGATATACAGCGGTTTCCCCAGTGCAATGACTTTTTCCACCATCTCCTGTTCCAGAGGGTAAAATATCCGGGAACCGACCGTAACGGATGTGGTAATGATCGGGGTGACCGTGGATGCCCAGCTTCCAATACTGTTGACATAAAAGCGAACTTTCACTTCTGCCCCTTCAAGCTCCTTGTTTCCTTCCGGTCCGATGCCCTCCAGAGTCAGTTCCAAATACAGCCGGTCCAGCCGTTTCAGCTTCATCATCTGTTCATAGGAAATGCAGTAAGCAAAATGCAGAGATGACCATTGGGGCTTTTCATACTGTGTCACATAGGCAGCATGGTCAAACTTGAATACCACATTCTGACCATCCACCTCTGCTCCCGTCACACCTTTTGACAATGCGCCATTTGTGTTGTCCTTCGGCCCAAAATAATAAGATACCGGCAGCCTTGGTGCTGCCATTGCATCGATCAGTTTCAAACGCTCAGCCAGGCTGTCATATTCCACACCTGCAGAGTCTGTATGACAGTCCGTCACCTCTTTCAGGATTGCCTCGTGCGCCCGCAAAAGCTGTGGTAGGGATGCCTCTCCGGCTCTGGCATTGATGATTTCCTGCTCCAGAATCCGCAGACAGTCATGCTCAGAAACATATTTCCATCCAAGATCTTTGACAGCTGTTGTTTCATACGCATACACATAAAACTCACTGTCCTGTGCAGCAGCTTTTTCCCTGCGGATACAGAAATAGAGTTTTCTGGATGCCGTGTACTTCGTCACAAACTCTTCCCAGCGGCTTTCGGAAAAATCCAGATCAAACGCTGCCAGATAGCCGTTTTCCTCATTCAGCTTTACTGCACTGAGGGGCACACAGCCAACTTTTCCATTATCACTGCCCCATGCATTCGGGGAGTTCGTAATGATAGCCTGTCCTTCATACGGCACCTGATTACTCAGAATAACGATCCGGAACGACTTTTCTTTGCACTCTTCATAGGAACCGAAGAAACCAAGAAAGGTTCCCGTGTAACCAGAAACATGATGAACCAGGCAGTGAACAGCTGCACCTTCTATACTATTCTGAACAGTATTCTCATTCCGGTATGCAGTTCCCATTTCTGCTGGAACAATTTTTCTTGCCAAACCTGCCGTAATGCTGCGGATGGCTTCCCCGGCACTCGGATAGGTAGTTCCTTCGCTGTCCACTCTGGTATCCACCAGTTCTGCGGCATAGTCCGCCTTGCTGTCCGTGGATGCCGTCACATTTGCATCCAGACGTTTATTCATCTGGGCAACTGCCGCATCCATGCTGTTCTGTGTGTCTTTCATGGCAGACGTTGCAGCAGTTACCTTTTCACCCATCCGGTTCTCTGTTTCTGAGAGTTCCTCTGCCATTTTCTGATGGGTCTGCGAAAGTTCCTCACTCATTGCTGACTTCGTATTGGCAAGGTCTGTGTGCATTCCTTCCACATCTTCTGCCACATCCGTTTCAAGACGGTGCATCTGGGCATTGAAATGACTGCACCTTGCCCAGTAGTGCTCGTTTGTGAGCAGCGTACCGGCGGGAACATCATACCGGCTGATATAGCCATCCCCCGTTTCCGGGTCAAGAACGATCATCAGCGGTTCATAACTTCTCGCCTTGTCCCAGTCTCCCTCATGCCGGGGAATGACTCTCTTTCCAAGAAATTCTCCCATTGTATCTCCTTCCTGCCGGATCTCCGGCATCATTGTTCTTTTTCTTCTCCATACTGGATGACCAGTTGTGATTCTTCATCCAAAGAAAACACCAGACCCAGATCATCCCAGGACTGAAAATTCAGATAGCCGTTTCCGTCAATGGAGCTGTTGACCATCTTGTCATACACATCTTCTGCCACCTTTTCCATCGTGCTGGAATAGGAACCTTTCATCAGCCCCAGTTCATCGTCCGACTCCATGACGAGATATCCATCCTCGGAAATATAGAATCCCTGAATGCCCGCCACCGTTGCATCCACGCATTGCTTATAGGTCAGCGTTGCAATCTTCCGGTTCGTGATCGCCGCCCGTGCCACGTTCAACGTCAGGTTGAACATTCCCAGCACATCCCCCTCATCAGAAAGAAGGTAAATGTCGATGGGAAAACGACCATATACTTCCGTCATAAAAGAAGTGACGGTCAGGATGATCGTACCGGAATCCACAAACACAAGCTCCGGTCTGGATTCGCTGGAATACTGGAACACCGCTCCATCTGGCCTTGTACCCGAATAACTGACGATGGTACCTTCCTGCACAACATATTCCACCGAATTCTGATATAGTCGGCATCTGACTTTTCGTGCCTGATTGTCAAACTGTTTGACTGGGATCTGGACAGGGATCAGATTTTCCGTGAAAGACAGTTCAATCTCCTGAAAGATCCGGACTGGTTTCACTGTTGTTACTGCCGTCTCCTGTGCTTCCTGTGTCTGTATTTCCACTATTTGTTTCCTCCTTACTGCCATCGCTTTCGCCTCCTCCCTACCCGGTGTTGTCCGGTTCTTCTGGCTCTACTGGTTTCTCTGGTTCTTTTGGGTCTTCTGGCTCATATCCAACAGTTCGCCAGTTTTCTCCATCCCACAGTTTCAGCCGCAGATTCTTCTTATCGACCCACAATGCATCGTTTCCCGGCTCCTCTGGTGCGGTTTCCGATACTGGGATACTCGGCTGATACTTTTTATCCAGTTCTTTTTCGACATCTTCCGACAACTTCTTTGCCACGCTGTATCTCTCATCCAATTCCTTTTGCAGTGCTTCCGAAAGTGTCGTGACATTTCCATACCGGCTGTCCAATTCCTCAGCCAGTTCTTTGGATAACTTCTTTGCAGTTTCATACCGCTGATCCAGCTGCTCTTGGAGTTCGGAAGAAAGCGCTGTTGCCGTCTTATACCGATCATCCAGTTCTTTCAGCAATTCCTCGGAAAGCTCCGTAGCTTTCTTGTAGCGGTCATCCAGTTCCTTGAGGGTCTGTTCCAGCAGGATTGCTGTCTTGACTGCGGTGTCATCCGACTCCCAGCCATAACCCCACGTCTTACCGCCATCCGTGGATACAAACAACCCGGCAGAGCTGTTCTTCCATGCGACCGTTGACTGTTTCAAAGCTGCCGCATTGAATGCATACCGGACCGTATTGCCTTTGCTGTCCGTCTCATTCTTATAATGAAGGCCAAACAGTGCGGCAAAAAGCGCACCGTCATAAATGATGGATGCTGTGATTCCACCGACCTGCTCCCCCACTGCTGTCTCCGCACGGACCGCTGTATCGTAGGCAATCGTTGCTGTATTCCGGATGCTGTTGAGTGAACCGGTCAGGGAGGAATTCCGGCTGCTGACCGTGGAGTTTGAGAGCGTGATGCTGTTATAGCGTTCCAGCAGCGCATCATACTCGGTCTCGGTAACTTTGGAACTGACTTCGATACCCAGCTTTGAGATAAACACATGGACCGTATCGCAAAGGGAGACACGCTCTGCTTCCACGATGTCCTCATACCCCGGCGTATTCCAGAGCTGTAAAAAGTCGATCTTGATGTCGATTTCCGGCTCCGTTAAGTCCGTGGTGTCGATATAGTTCTGTGCGTATTCCCGAAGTGCCGCTTCACTCGGCTTTTCCTGAAAATTGCTGGTACAATCCAGCACGGTGATCTTCTGGTAGGGGATCGACCGTTTGCTTTGCAGCACCACCTTCTCCGGCAGTTCCATGACTGCCTGCGTTTCGTTGTCTACCCAGTACGGATGCACCCCTGTGATCGTGTTCTCGATGGACTTTTCCATCTTGAAATCCGTCAGGTTCTTACCGTAGATGATGTGAACGTTATGGTCGGCACCTCTGGCCTTATGGAACTTGACCGTATACCGGTCCCACTCGAACTCACCGCCAAAAACATCCAGAACTGACCCGGCCATACCTCCAAGGCAGTTTCGGAAGGAGGATGGAACTCCCAACGTAAAGATTGCACTGGATTCCACATCCGCCCAGACATTAAACGGACAGTCAGAAGCCGCGTGGCTTTTCATCCCCTGCATTGCCCCGACACAGCCGGTCACTGAAAACGGCGATACCGTGATAAAATTGAGCTGGTAGGAAATATGCCGTGCCTGCACTTCCAGCTTGCCATCAATCGGAGTCGTAATCTTGTAGATTCGGAACGGCTGAGACTGCATGGTATCGGATGGCTTGGCAAGGATGATATTCCCTTCCTCCAGCATTTCCGCATGAATGCCATCTGCCGGACAGACGAGCTTCAGCTCATAGCTTCCGTTTCTCTTTTCCGTTACAGTACAGGACTGTGCATCTGCCAACTTTCCGATGCCGTTATGGTCAAATTTCATTTCCCTGGAATCATATAAACATGGAATCACCGGCCTCACCTCCTGTCACAGTGTCCACCAGCGAGGAGTCACCTCCACCGCCGTGATACCACCCGTCCATGTGATCGTGGTCTTTCCCTCCAGCAATTCCGGGAAGTCCTCTGAAAGGATGGTCTCGTTGCAGAACCCAGCGGCATTATAAGCATTGTGCGTTTCACAGTTGAGCAGCACGTAATCCTTGATGCTGTGGATGGTGATCTTCTCTTCACCCACATACAGTTCGCCGCCAGAATCTCCGTAGACCTTGAAGATGGGCTGTGCCGGAAAAGCGAAGGGATTCTTTAAGGTCGACCTGCCATCCAGCCGGATCACCCTCTGCCCATCCACGCTCCAACGCTGGGGCTTACAATTGAAGGTAAGTTCCATCTCAGCGGCTTTCTGGGCGGTGATATCAAATTCCAGGGCATCTTTGCAGACTGCCATCCGGAAGAAATCCGGGTCATAGGTGTCCTGCAACTTCTGGTAGCCAATCGGAGATAACAGCCATGCCTTGACCGCAGCTGTCTTGGCTGGCAGACCATTGAAGAAAAATGCCTTGTACTTGATATCCACGTTCTGATATCTGCGCCTGCCTGTCCTTGCATTCTCGGTGATGATGTCCCCGTTCCTGCCGGGCACAGAGGTACTCTCCACATCCGCTGCCGGGGAATCATACACACCGGGTCCAGACAAATATAAAAGGAAGTCTTTGCTGGACTTCCCGGCAAAGGACAGATACTGTCTGGCGTATCTGCCTTTTAACTGAAACTGTGATACTGTCTGTTTTGGGGTGTTATAGCCCATACGCATCTCCTCCTTTACTTGAAGACTGAATCATCCTCGTGGATCATGCCGTTGATCTTATCGGCAACGGTCTGTGCCAGTTCATCATCGTTCCGGGCGTTATAGCCATTGACCGTGATATACACACCGCCAAGGTTGGTCGTCCGGGTGGTACCGCCTCCGGCCAGAGCTGTCCGCGGGAAGTTCCAGCCAGAGCCATCGAAGTGCGGCAGGGTCAGTTCCGGCAGACTGAAAGAGCTGATGCCCTCCATGCCCTGCTGTACCTTTGCTGCCATCGACTTGATCTGGCTGATCAGACTGCCTTCTCCTTTCTTGATGCCGCCGGAAAGCAGCTTCATGAAGTCCGGCATATAGGTGTCCGCATCTGCCAGAGGTCCTTCATCCGGTACCGAGAAGTGCAGGAACGAGCGGATACCGCTTGCCACACTCTTGACCGCATTGCCGACCCAGCTGACGCCCTTTTTGATACCTCCGGCGATACCGCCAACGATGTCTTTGCCCAAGCTAACCGCCGAGGAAGCCACATTCTTGATACTGCCCCAGATGGACGATGCCACATTGCCGATGGCAGATGCCGCATTGGAGATTCCGTTCTTGATGGCATTGACACCGTTCGTGAATACAGAAGTGACCTTGTTCCAAATATTCGTCACATCCTCCCGGAAGCCATCGCAGTTTTTCCAGAGAGCGGTCAGTCCAAGACCGATGCCGCCAACGGCTGCCACTGCGATACCTGCAGGACCTGCCAAGCCAGCAAGTGCTGTGCCTGCGGATGCGAGGAAACCACCTGCGGAACTTGCTACCCCTGCAAGGGCTGTACCTGCACCAGCAGCCAGACCGGATACGGTCGTACCCACAGAACCGAGCAGACCGGAAAGCGTTGTGCCGACCGTCCCGGCAATACCGCCCAGCGAAGAACCGATAGACGATACGATACCGGAAAGGCTGCCGCCTAAGCCGCCGATCTTCGACACTACACCGGAAAGCAGCCCGCCCAGATTCGACAGAATTCTCCCACTGCTGGAGCCAAGGCTTCCCAGCTTCGAGACAATACCGGAGATTCCTTCTCCCAGACCGCCCATTTTGGAGGTCAGCCCAGAGATCAGGTTGCCAAACTTTGACACGATCTGCCCGCCATCTGCACTGCCGATCTTCGACAGGAAACTGCCGATCTTCGACAGCAGACCACCACCGTTCTCTGTACCGAGGACATTACCGAGGTTCTGCATGGTATTACCGAGGTTTCCGATGGTGTTCTTCATGGAGCCGAGCTTGTCCACAAGGCCGGTGACTGTATTGACCGTATCACCAACCTTGCTGATGCCGTTGCCCAGACTCTTTAGGAAATCCGAGTTGAAGGTATCGCCAAGGCTGCGGATCGCATTCCCAAGGGAACTGGTCTGAGAACTCAGCTCTCCAATGGAATCCTTCATATCCGCAAAGCCCTGCTTCACCTCATCGCTCATGCCGCCGACTGCAGTTTTGGTGATGCCCTGCAGGTCTGTCCAGAGTTGCTGGAACTGTGTTTTCAGCCCGGAAAGCCCGGACATCAGCTGGGACTGGATACCGCCGCCCACATCCCTTGCAGCACTGCCGATACCGCTCTGGCTTCTCTTGATCGTGGTGGCAAAACTGCCAACCACAGAATCCATCCAGTCACCCAGAGAATCTACCGGGGTTGTCAGGTTGCTGCTCATAGACCCGGCAAGCCCCTGCACAGCCTTCACTACCGACTTGACATTTTTCTTAATGCCGGTCGCCAGCAGCTTCATGAAGTCCGGCATATAGGTGTCTGCATCGGACAGAGGTCCTTCGTCCGGCACGGAGAAATGCAGCAGACTTCTGACCCTGCTTGCGACATTTTCTGCCGCTGCGATCACGGAACCGGCCGCTGCCCGGACACCTGCCGCCATCTGGGAACAGATATCTGCGCCCCAGTGGTATGCCGAAGAAGCAATCGAACCGAGCGAGTTAAAGCTGCTCCTGATACTTGCAACACCAGAAGAAACCGTGCTGCGCAGACCGGACATTGCCGAAGACACCGTGGACTTGATGCTGTTGAAAGCAGAGGTCGTGGTAGATTTCAGTGTGTTCCAGCCGCTTGTAACCGCACTGCGGACAGCCGTGACAGAAGAAGTCGTAAGAGACTTGATACTGTTCCACGCCGTCGTAATGACCGTCTTGATACCATTCCAGCTAGTGTTCGTCAGAGTTTTCACTGCGTTCCATGCGCTTGCCATGGACGATTTTACAGAAGCAGTCGCCGAAATAGTCAGAGACTTGATTCCGTTCCATGCTGTGTTGATAACGCTCTTGATGCCGTTCCAGCTGGTCGTTGTCAGCGACTTCACGGCATTCCATGCACTGGTCATGGAAGATTTGACCGCCGCTGTTGCAGAGGTCACATTGGATTTCACCGCAGAGAAGCTGTTCTGGATAGTGGTCTTGATACTGTTCCAGGTGCTTGTGGTACTGGTCGTAATGGAGTTCCATGCGGATCTCATCGCGGCACTTACACCTGCCGTTCCGGTTTTCACCGTCTGGCTGATGGCTGCCCAGCTCTTACTGTATGCCTGCTCCACACCCCTCATGGAGTTGGTGATGGAAGTAGACAGCGTGGTGGACAGGTTCTCTGCCGCCGCAGTCACAAGGCTGGTGTTGGTCGTGATACCGTTTGCCAGTCCCTGCATGAAGTCCGGCATCCAGCTTTCCATATCAGCCAACGGTCCTTCATCCGGCACGGAGAAGTGCAGAAAGGAACGGATACGGTCCGCCACTCCCGATACGGCACTTGCCACATCCTGAATCCTCGACTGGATACCCGACACAATGTTGCCGATCATGTCCGAACCCCACGAAAATGCTTGTCCAGCCAGACCCTTGATAAAGGAAACTGCGCTGTTAAAGCCATTCGTGATGGTGGACTTGATACCGGAGATCGTAGAAGAAATCCCGGATTTCATGGAGTTAAAGGCTGTGGTCGCCGCACTTTTGATGCTGTTACTGAGGGACGATACTGTGGATTTCATGGCATTCCAGCCGGAAGAAACCACCGATTTGATGCCATTTACCACACCGGAGATCTTGCTGCTGATGGCAGTCCAGATAGAAGAAACCGTGGACCGGATCGCAGAAAGGACAGTCGAAATGACCGTCTTGATCGCATTCCATGCCGTGCTCATCCGGGTCTGAATGCCAGTCAGCAGCGGAGACAGGAACGATACAATGGCATTCCATACAGTCGTCACTGAAGTCTGGATTGCAGTCAGTACAGTAGAGATAGCCGTCTTGATTGCCGACCAAACCGTAGAGAAAGTCGTCTGCAATCCAGTCAGCAGCGGAGTCATAAAAGCAACGATGGCGTTCCAGATGGAAGTGATCTTCGTCTGGATCGCAGTCAGTGCTGCACTAATCAGAATCTGGATTGCCTGACAGATAGTCTCAAACAGATATTTGAACGCATCCAACAGAGGTTTCATGGTGTTGTAGATGCCATTCCACACCGAAGTGATGGTCGTGCTGATGGAGTTCATGACCGTAGAGATTGCGGTCGAGATTGCCGTCCACACAGTTGTCACCGTGGTATGGATCGTATTCAGCACGGAAGAAACTGCTGTGGAAATCGCAGTCCAGATGGTGCTGAAGGTCGTCTGGATACTCGTAAGGACAGTCGTAAAGAAACTCGAAACTGCTGTAAATACAGTCGTTGCCACACTCTGGATAGCGGAAACTGTGTTTGAAAAGAAGCTGCTGATTCCGCTCCACACGGTCTCGAAGAAGCTCTTGATACTGCCCCAGACCGTCTGCCAGTCTGTCCCGAACAGACCTAGGAACACATCCAGTGCGCTCTTTAGTGCGGTAAGCGTAGTGGTAAATACGGACTTTACACCTTCCCAGATGCTGGAGAAGATGCCTTTCACTGCTTCCCATGCGCCGCTCCAGTTGCCAGAGAACACATTGGAAAAGACATCGAACAGTCCCAGTAAGGTATCCAGAACCACACCGAGGATGGTCGAAATATTCTGGAATGCTCCCTCAAACAGCGGAGCAAGCACCTGACAGAATCCATCCCAGACTGCTTTCAGTACCTCGGTGACATCCTTAAAATCAAAGCCCAGCCCATTGATCCGCTGTGTCAGCTGGTCACAGAAACCTTTCACCTTGGAAACAATGTCGTTCCAGATGCCGGTAATGGCAGTACGGAATTCTTCATTTGTGTTCCAAAGGTTCATGAATGCTGCTACCAGCGTACCGATGACCGCCACCACTGCTACGACCGGCCCGGACAGACCGCCCAGAACCACCCCAAGCTTGCTGAACACACCACTGGCACTACCCACATGGGTGATAAGAAGCCGGACACCCTTTGCAAGAGAACTGAACCCCCGCATCGCTGTGCCGACGGTCGATATGGTCTTGCCCAGCACAATGAGCAGCGGACCAATGGATGCTGCCAGGAGTCCGATCTTGATGATCGTTTCCCTGGTACTTTCATCCATGCTGTTCAGTTTATCCACGAACTGCTGCACGGCAGATACAATCTTGCGGATGGTCGGCATCAGGATATCGCCAAAAGAAATAGCCAGCTCTTCCAGCTGAGATTTCAGGATGGTGAGCTGACCATTTAAGTTGTCCTGCATGGTCTCTGCCATGCTCTCGGATGCGCCGTCACAGTTTTCAATGGCACCACGCAGTTTGTTGATATCCGTCTCGCTGGAATTCATCAGGGCAAGGAAGCCGGACATGGCATTCTTGCCGACCAGTGCCTCTGCGTTGGCTGCTTTCTCAGATTCCGACAGCCCGGAAAATGCCACACGGCAGTCCGCAAGGATGTCGTTCAGGCTTCTCATGCTGCCATCTGCGTTGCTGGTCGCAATCGTGACCTCACCGATGTTTTTACCCACAAAGGTCACTTCACCGGAAAGGTTGTTCATGATGGTACGAAGGGACGTACCTGCCTGCGAAGCCTTGATACCACTGTTTGCCATCAGACCGATGGCTTCTGCGGTATCCTCTGCCGAGAACCCCAGTGCACCGGCGATAGGTGCGCAGTACTTGAACGTCTCGCCCATCATGGAGACATTGGTATTCGCATTGGAAGAAGCGGCTGCAAGGATATCTGCAAAATGCCCGGAATCTGCCGCAGACAAACCGAAAGCTGTGAGGGCATCCGTAACGATATCCGAAGTCGTGGCGAGGTCTTCACCGGATGCCGCCGCGAGGTTCATGATACCCTCGATGCCGTTCAGCATGTCAGAAGTCTTCCATCCGGCCATGGCCATGTATTCCATCGCCGAAGCTGCCTCGGATGCAGAGAACTTGGTCTTCGCACCCATTTCACGGGCTTTCGCACGGAGCTGGTCAAAGTCATCCCCGGTCGCACCGGAAATGGCAGAGACCTTACTCATTTCGGAATCGAAATCAGCTGCGGTCTTCACCGCGGCAGTGCCAAGACCCGTTACGGCGGCAGTTACCGGCAGGAACTTCTTGCCGACATTTTCCACAGAAGATCCGATGTTCTGGAGCTTTTCTCCGGCTTCATCGATCTTGGCAAGCGTCGCATTTGTAGTGGCCGCCTGGTCCTGTAAGGATCGCAGATTCTGTTCAGTCTCCACGATCTCACGCTGGAGGGCATCATACTGCTGCTGGGTGATCTCACCGTTGGCAAGCTGCTCATTGGCCTGCTGAGCCGCAGTCTTCAGCGTTGCCAGCTTTTCCTTGGTAGCTTCAATGGCATCCTTCAGCATCTTCTGCTTCTGAACGACCAGTTCTGTATTGGAAGGGTCCAGTTTCAGGAGTTTGTTGACATCCTTCAGTCCGGACTGCGTCCCCTTGATTGACTTGTTTACACTTTCCAGTGCTTTGGAGAGCTTGGTGGTATCGCCGCCGATCTCAACGGTGATGCCCTGGATTCTGGATGCCATGTGGATGACCACCTCCTTTTGGGCATGAAAAAAGCCCGACTTGCTTTGTCACAAGTGGGGCAAAATTAAAATACGAAATGATAAACTTGAAATTTCTAGAGTAATTTCGCTTTAGCAATTTCACAAAAAGCCATTTTCTTGAAATTGCTAAGGCAAAACAGGCCACGAATTTTCATTTTCCGATGATTTTCTACCTATTGGAGGTAATGTCCGAAAAATTGATATAAAAATACCCCTGTCAGATTTCTCCGACAAGGGTGTATTATCAGTTGTTATTCTTTTCTTTTTTTGCTTTGGCTGCTTTTAGGATATCCACAAGATTATCTCCGTTTAGAACATCCGGATAATCCTCCTGAAACTCCAACAAAATATCCTTATTCTGCATTTCATCTTCACGAATTTTCTCATACAGTGCCGAAAGATCCGGATTCTGGTAAACTGCCTCGATGAAAGTTCTCGATGATTCCGGTAAGTTCTCATACCCCTCATACAATTCATCAGCAGCTCGTTTGATGCTATCTAAACTAATTTCTTTTTTAGCATTCTTTTGCTCAATAAGAATTCCTACAACATCTGACAGATCATTTTTATACTGTCTGCCTGCCATTAACTTCATTACAACCAAATATTCTGCTGATACAGTCCGGATTCTTAAAACATTTGAGAATGTCTTATAATACTGCGAATACTGGATCAATTTAGGCGTATAAGATGCTGTCTTCATGAAGTCTGTGTTTAACCATCCATTTGGAAGGCCCATCCGGTCTCCAACATGGTTAATGGCATCTTTCATAGAGGATGATGCCTGTATAATTGCATCCATATCGTATGTCATCTCACGAAAGCCATAATTGATGAGTACCGCTGCACCACCAATCAAAATAATTTCAGCGGGCATTCGTGATCCATTCATTTTCCTAAATTCTTTTGATAATTCTTTCAGATACCCATCCAAATTATCTTTTGTAAATGGTACTTCAGACAAGGTTTCTTACCTCGCTTTCTACAATATTAAACCTCATAAACTCAGGAATTGCCCTTTTTCTTGCCTCTATTTTTACAGTCTCACTATGCATAACCGCAGCCTGAATCAGCACACTTGAAGGATACACCACCTGTGCCAATTTATGTCTACGGATATCGTTATAATTCGTACACATAGGAAGGTCATTAATCTTCGACAAATAATCAATCATTCCCAGCAAGTACAAAGATTCTGGATACCACATTTTTTTATAAAGACTTCGGATTGTATCATTTTCCAAAGTATTAATAATAAAATCAATATCACCCATATCCTTTACATGGTGGCAAGTGTTGCTTTTGAACGTTTCAAAAGAACTACGGTATTCTGCATTTTGTGCCATTTCCTGCTCATCTGCTTCCAATAAAGCATCAACTGTAACATTCAATGCTTTTGCTATTTTATATAGTGTTCCAGCTGAACATTTTTCCATTGAAGTTTTTCCACTGCAAATGTCCGATATTGTGGCTTGTGCAACACCACTTGTTTTACTCAACTTATACCGACTCATTTTGGCTTCCCTAAGAAGTTCATCAATAATCATGTATCATCAACTCCTTTCTCTTATATTATATCGGCACACCGAAGTATAGTCAAGGATATTTTACAAAAGAACTTCCATATATCTGCGGATCACATTATCAACCCGAAATAGCTTTGCATACTCCATGAGTCGATTCAGGTCCTTGTCTCGTCTGGAAACATATGTCTTCAGAATGGAATTGAAATCCTGTGCTTCAATACTGCTCCGGCTTCTCATCAGGTCACAAATCGTCCGTTCCAGGTCATACATCGGAATCATATTCCCGTCATTGTCTTTCACAATGATCTTTCCGACATCCAGTAATTCTCGTTTTACCGTATATACTTTACAACTTCCATCCGCTGTAAGCCGATGCGCATTGTAACCGCTGTATATGGTAAGTGTGTGGACAAACGGTTCTCTGTCTGTCAGGCCATGATAATAAAAAGCCTCGTCATGTGAAAAAACAGCATTTGCACATCTTTTATGAAGCACATACAGTTCATCTACCCAATCCGATCCCGTTGAATAAACGCCCCGGCTGACCGACTCCAATCCGTTCTCTCGGACATATTTGTAAAACTTAAATTTTGAAATTCCAGATTCTTCCGCAATTTTCGGTGTAATATAATCATAATTTTGAACCAATCTTGTCATCTCATCCACAGAATCACCATCCTTCCGTGCTTATATTGTAATCGAAATAAGCACGGAAGTCGAGCTTTATTCTGTTAAAAGACATCCATGTCATGTTGAGATGCCAGCTCTTTGTACGGATAATCGTCGTTCTGCCGTTCCGTGAACATATCATTGACCAACCCGATGGTCAGCAGATCGAGGTCGGCGATGCTGATACCGAGCTGTACACAGCGCAGCAGAAAGAGCGGGGTGGTCATTTCCCGCTCACTTTTGCGAGGTTTTTTCTGGATTCCACCTCCGTCTGCACATTCAGGCCCCACAGTTCGATCAGCTGGGGCAGGATCTGATAAATGGAGAAGGTGTTGAACTGGTCCAGGAACTCCTCCGGGCTGTCCGGCACATTGGCCGGGTCTGCATGACGGGCCATCAGCCATGCCAGATCCTCGAACATCTCCAGACTGAACAAATCGAGGTTGGAATTGTCCTCCTCATTCTCACCCACACTCTTTTCCAGCTGGCGCAGGTCCTTGTAAATGTCGCGGCCGAACTTGATGCGGTACAGGCGAGGCACAGCGGCACTTGCCTTAAAGGTGACTTCCTTGCCATCGATCTCGATTTTCTTAGTAACTGCCATAATCGTAATCCTCCAAAATTTCATGTAAAATTGGCAGAGCCGAAGCCCTGCCGTATATCGTGTTTCTTACTCTGCCGGGTCAATGCTGACCAGTGCATTACCGCCGCTCACAGTCGGCAGCTTTCCATCCCACTTCTGAACCTTCTGGTAATCGATCAGCGTATCGGACAGGCTTTCTGCCAGTTTGCGGTTTGCTTCTGCCTGTGCGTCTGCGGCAATAGAAGTCTTCTGAGCTTCCGCCTCTGCATTGGTGATTGCCACCTGCTTATCCGCTTCTGCCTTGGCAATGGCAGCTTCATTCTCAATCTTCTGCTTATCCGCGTTCTGCTGTGCAATGGACTTCTGCTGGATGGCTTCGTTATAGGCATCCTCGAAATTCATGTCGTTGATGACGACCTTGTTTACGAACACAACGTCCTCACCATATTTCTGCACAAGGGACTCTGCCAGCTTCTGCTGTGCCAGAGGCTCGATCTTGGTGCGGTTGGTTACCTCATTGGGGCCAAGTTCAGCCATTGCAGACTTGATTGCCGATGCCACCAGCTCGTCACCGACCAGATTCTTGATGTCGGACACATTCGCATACAGCCATGCACTCTTCTCAGGAAGCACCTGATAGGTCACGATGACATCAGCAGCATACACAGGGGTCTTGTCAGAGGCTTCGCCCCAGACCTGTGCTTCGATGTGCTTATCCTGCTGCTTGTTGTTGACCTTGTGAATGCTCTGCACAAAGGGGATGCAGAAGTTGAGCTTGCCACTCTGGATGGTGGTCTCCTGGATCTGGCCGAAGCTGGTCTTCACGCCCGTGTAACCGGTGGGGATGATGTGGAACGAGCAGACAGCCAGTACCAGAACGATGATCACTGCGAACAAAGGAAAAATCTTCTTCATAGTCATATACCTCTTTATAATAATGTAAGCAGAGCCGAAGCCCTGCGGTGTGTGTCGGTCACTTAGCCCTGCGGCTCCTCGGTGTGACTGGTGTCTTCGGTGTCCACAGCTTCCGCCTGCGGCTCGTAGACCGCATCGTACCACTTGTTATAGACATCATCCGTGGTGTTAGTACCGGTCTTTGCCTTGACATAACCGTTTGCCAGAGGGGTTGCCTGCAGGTTCAGGGTGTCTGTCTTGACTTCCTTGCTGTCCTCGTTGGTCTCACCCTCGATGGACGGACGGCTTGCTACACAGTTGTACAGCACATGGCGGATGTGACGCTGGTCACCATCGAACTCAAACAGGAAGGCGAAATGTTCCAGTTCCACATTGGCGTTCTCAGCAAGCACGCCGTTACCATCCAGCTCCTCGTGCATGATGTCCGTGAGGAAGCTCTCCGGAATCAGTGCGATCTCCAGATCACCCTCGTAGCCGGAGTTGTTATTCACGACATAATAGGCGATATTGTCCGCATAGAACGGCTCGATCTCACCGTTAGCATCCATAGAAAGACTGACTGCACCGGGGATGCGGACCGGCTTTGCGTAAGTGACGCTGCCATCTTCGTCAAAGGTCGCCTTGGCATAATGGCAGTTTTTCAGGCCAAATTTGACCTTATTGCTTTGCTTCGACATTGGTTATTCCTCCTATCGCCCTGCGGCCGACTTATACGGTCAGCTCATACAGGACTTCATACATCTTTTCGGTTTCGATCCAGACCTCGCTTTTCTCATAATAGAGTTCATGCGAAGTCAGGACTTCTTCAATAGTTGCTTCCATATCCGGGTCTTTGTAATCGGTATACACCTCAATGTCCAGCCGGTTGAAATGGTAGTACACAAGGTTATCCGCACCGAAATTCTCGGCTTTCGGATACAGGAAGCAGATAAACGGTGGATCAGGGCTCTCCCCTTCTGCGAAATGGTCATACGCATAAGGAAGCCCCATCTCCTCCACCAGAGCTTTTACTTCTTCGTGGGTCATTGGTTTCTCCTTACTTTAGTGCCTTTTCGATGAGGGACTGTAGCTGCTCGATACCTGCCTGTTCAGCCGGAGCGATATGCGGTCTTCCTGCCACCCGCCCGCCGCCGCGCTTAGCATGTCCCTTTTCCAGCAGATGTGCCAGCTGGTAGCGGTTCTTGGAATGCACCACCATCTGAATACTCTGGCTGGATTCGGACTGTTTGGTCGCCATCCAGCTTCCTTTGTATGCGCCCGTTCTGGACGGTGCATTGGCAGAGATCTGGTCTTTGACCGTTTTCGCAGATTTGCGGACTGCCTTCTTAACCTCGGTGGAGGCAAGGGTCGCATATTCTTTTAAGCCCTCGTTGATGGCATCTGCCATCTCATCGATGCTGACAGTTCTGCTCATCCGGCTGCCTCCTTTCCAGTCTGCAATGAATCTTCAGGATCTTCTTCTGATAGTTCATCGGGTCAACGGATTCGATATTGTAGAGCTGATCCCGGAAGCGGATGCGGTAACCAGTGGAAGTTAATCCTCTGGTCTCGCTGCACCAGCGAACCGTAAACACCACGCTCTTCTGTTCGGCTGTGACCTCACCTTCTTCTTCCTGTGCCTGATAGGTCGAAACGTAGGCAAAGCAGGTGAAATATTCCTCCCATGTGTTCCGATGGTTTCCGACCTTATCGGTCACGACCGTGCTTTTCTCGATTGTGATCCGCTCATTCAGTTTCTCGATCATCAGAACACCCCCTCCCTCACAGCAAACAGAATGGAACGAAGCGTCAGCATCAGCTGCTTATGGTCAGCTTCGTCCCGGTGCTCATAGAGATACCCCAGTGCATACAGAATCGCCACACGACAGGTGCTGCGCAGGGCTTCCAGTTCCCTTGTGGGCTGTACTCCGTTCTCGGCATCCTGGTCAGCGGCATTGACTGCCTCCCACTGGTCTTCCGAAAGACGGCCAACGTCCTTGCACATCTGCTCCGCAGAAGATAAAAGGATGCCGATCAAGGCATCCTCATCGCTGCTGTCCACGCGGAGATAGGTCTTCGCTTCGTAAAGCGGGATCAGTGCCATAACCGGCTCCTCCTTTCCAGACTTTCTTAGCCCTGCGGTGCCATCTGCAGAAGCTGTACGGCTTCCGGCAGGATCAGCTTGCCATCCACACGCTGGGTGGTCAGGAAACCGACCTGATCAGTACGGGCATACAGCTCGTTCAGACGGCGGAAGGTGCGGTTCTGGCGGTCAGCCACCCAGTAGTAGCTGTAATCGCCAAAGGCCATGACCTTGCTGCCACCCTTGATCTCCGGCATGAAGGCTGAAGTCTTCAGAGGACGGTTCAGCAGGGTATCCGGCTTGCCGATCTCCAGACCCGGCTTCCAGATATAGTTGCCGTTGTTGTCCTTGATGGTCATCAGCTGCAGCACCAGGGCTTCGTTGCAGAGGAACTGTGCCTTCTTGCGGTACGGAGCCTTCAGTGCATAGTAGAGCTTGAAGATCTCATCAAAAGAGACAGCCTCCTTCTGGGCAGCGGTCACACCGACCTTTGCACCACCAGTTTCCGCCAGCAGACCCAGAGGCTTGCCCACACCGTCACCGGTGATAAAGGCACGCTCCTCTGCGTTGCCCATACGCACACCGAAACGGCGGGCAATATAGGTGGCAAGATCGAAAGTAGAATCATTGAGCAGCTCATTGGAGATCTTGATCATAGTGCCCAGCTTGTACGCAGACAGCATGGTCTGGCCGAAAGTGGTATCGCTCTCCGGGATCTCCTCGCCCTCATCGATCCAGCTGGCTTCACCGGTATCCTCTGCGATAGGGATCTTACGGGTGCCGGAGCTGGTGCGGATGACGGTTGCCAGGCCACGGAAGATGTTGTTCTCCTCCAGTGCCTCCACCAGCTTCTTCTCGAACTCATCGGGAACGGTAAAGCCGCCCTCGGTGTCCTCACCTACAGACAGGGCATTGCGGACTTCTCCGTAATGGCCACGGTTGCGGATCATGTTCCAGAAGTTTTCGGCATACTCGGCAGTGGCGGTCGGCTTGACATCCTTCTTGGCACCGTTCTTCGGGTCCGCGTGGACTGGACTGGAAGTCGGTGCGGACAGCTGTGCCTCGATCTGTGCCTGCTGCTCCAGACGCTCGATCTCTGCACCCAGGTCCTTGACCTCCTGTGCCATCTTGTTGTACTGCTCCACGGCCTCAGCCTTTACCAGACCGTTCTCGCCGCGGTTCTTCTCCAGAAAGTCCTTGGTCTGCTCCCAGAGAGTGTTGCGCTTGGTGCGCAGTTCCAGAATCTTACTCATAGTGTTTGTCCTCCATAGATTGATTTGTGGTGATATGAAAAACAGCCTGAATGCACATCACTTCATGCACTCAAGCTGTTTCATCAGGATATTGTAGGGAATGCTGCCATCCTCGGTCTTGCCGTCCATGTCAAGAACAGGCCCCGGATTGGCAGGCGGTTCTGCCGGAGGGGTCGGCTCTGCGGACGGTTTCGGGTCAGCAGGCGGTTCCTTCGGCTCAGTGTGTTTCTGGCCCACATCTTCCGGCTTCACACCCAGACGGTTCAGGACGATTAGATCCATCTGACGACTGGAGAAAAGGTGCCCTGCCGTATCCTTCTGGAACGGCTTCTTTTCTTCGCCCTCGCCCGGTTCACTGTCAGGGTCTTCTTCCGGATTCTCCGGGTCTGCCGGGTCACTGTCCGGCTCCTCCTCTTTCTTTGCAAAGAGGATCTCGTCTGCGAAGCCCAGCTCCACAGCCTTCTTCGCATTCATCCAGGTCTCATTGCTCATGAGGTTGGCAATACGGGCGTGGCTGAGTCCGCTCTTTGCAGCATAGGCATTGATGATGCTCTCCTTGACTTCGGTCAGCACCTCAATGGCTTTTTCCATGTCCTTGGTATTGCCCATCGCAACCGTGCTGGGGTCATGGATCATCAGCATGGCAACAGGGCTCATCTGGACAGTATCACCGGCCATTGCCACAACGGATGCCGCCGAAGCTGCAATCGCATCGATCTTGACCGTGATACTGCCCTTGTAGTCCCTGAGCATGGTATAGATCTCGGCAGCGGCGAACACATTGCCGCCCGGAGAGTTGATCCAGACGGTAACATCCCCCTCACCGGATTCCAGCTCATCCCGGAACATCTGCGGCGTGATCTCATCGCCCCAGAACGATTCCTCATCGATGGGACCTTCCAGCCGGAGGATTCTGGTATCGTCACTGTTTTTGATCCAGTTCCAGAATTTCTTCATCGGGTTCTCCTTCTTTCATTCTTTCGTGGCTTACTCTCACTCAGCCGGTTATCGCTGTCAGATTCTTCTTCCAGGTCTTGTTCCTCTGGCTGTGTCTGTTTGGGCTGATTCTGCTGAACTGCGGCAGCTTTATTCTGCTGTGCCACCCCCGCATCTTTCAGCTTCACATAGCCGCCGTTCAGGTAGTAGTCATCTCCGCCCTCCTCTGCCGGGATGAGATCCATGTTCTCCAGACGATGCACATCATTCGGAGAGAGGAAACCGTTGCTGATGCCGGTCGCATAACCGTTCATCCGGCTCTGGTAATCGCCACGGAGCAGCCCATCCACATTGAATTTCGGGAAGTAGGTATCCTGCTCCTCCTCCAACAGCAGATCCTTGATGATGCCCTGCTCGATGCGGACAAGCCACGGAGTCAGGGAGTGCATCACGAAGTTCAGCGACTGGTATTCAATGTTGGAGAATGTGGCTCTGGACAGATCGGCTACCAGATGCGGAGGCACACGGAAGATGCGGCAGATCTCCGTCACGGAAAACTGCTTCGTTTCCAAAAACTGGCTGTCTTCCGGCGGCAGGGAAATCGGTTTGTAGGCCATGCCCTCTTCCAGCACTGCCACACGATGGGCGTTCGCTGCGCCACCATAAGCCGCTTCCCAGCTATCCCGGATACGGTTCGGGTCTTTCACAACGCCGGGATGTTCCAGCACACCACTGGGCTGTGCGCCGTTCTTGAAGAAAGAAGAACCGTACTTATCCACCGCAATGGAAGTACCGAGGCTGTTCTTCATCATGGCGATCGGTGAGAAACCGATCAGACCATTAAACCCAAGCCCCGGCACATGGAAGATCTCGTCCCGGCGAAAGTAGAGGTCTTTATTCTGCTCTCCCGGAACTTCATCCGTGTAGGCGTGGTAGATATAGTAAAGCTCGCCACTCTCATCTCGGTCGACTTCGACATTTTCCGGTAAAAGCGGATACAGACCCAGTACCGTATTCCTGCCATCCCGGACGATCTGTGCGTAGGCGTTGCCCCAGAGGAGCAGGTGGGTCATCAGTGTTTCCCAGAAGACAAAGGATGTCATCTCCGGGTTGGGCTGGCGATACAGAATCTTATACAGCGGATGATCCCTCGCCTTTTCCTTGTTGCCGTTATCGTCTGTCATCCGGTACAGATGCAGCGGCAGTGCCGCAATGGACTCTGCCAGCAGACGGACACAGGCATACACAGTCGGGATCTGCATGGCGGCTTTCTCATCCACCTGCTCCCCGGCATTGGAGCGACCAAACACAAAGGTCTGCCCGGAATCGCGGACGTTATCCGTGACCTTCGGCAGACCTTCTTTTGGCTGTTCTGTTTTGGGAGAATCCCTTGGGTTCTCAAACCCCATCCATTCCCAGAATCCCATTAAGCCTTATCCCCCTTTTCCAGTTCCGGCAGACCGGCAAGGCTGGTACCGAGGGACGCAACACCTGCCACGATCACTGCACTGCCGACCGCCATCCAGTCCACCGTGCCGCCGGGCATCTGTGTCACAACCAGGGCCGCGCCGGTCTGGAACATTGTCTTTGCAGCACGGATGCCGGCTGCCTTCCACCATTCTGCACTCATCAGATACTTCATTGTGTTTTCCTCCAAATCTTCATATCAAAAAACGATCATGTCACGTTCGTCATAGACGCTTCCCTGCTGCTGTCCTTCGTTTCGGATGCAGCGGTCCAGTGCCATGATCGCAGCGACGATACCATCGATCTTCTCCGGCGATTTTGCCTTTGTCGGCTTGATATTGCCTGCCGGGTCGGTATCCACGACCACATTCCCCGCCATCCATGCCATGACCGGATTGCCGCCGTGGGTAATACGCCCTTCCATCAGGAGCTTGTAGAACTCTTTGGTAGGCGGGCTCATATCTTTAAAGCCCTGACCGAAAGGCACGACCGTAAATCCCATCCCCTCAAGGTTCTGGGTCATCTGCACCGCACCCCATCGGTCAAAGGCAATCTCCAGAATGTGATAGGTCTTGCCCAGCTCCTCAATGACTTTTTCGATAAATCCGTAGTGGATGACATTGCCTTCTGTCGCCATCAGGTAGCCCTGCTGATACCAGACATCATACGGAACGGATGCCCTGTGCACCCGCTGGGGGATCGTATCCTCCGGTATCCAGAAAAACGGAAGCATGATGTACTTCTCCTCTGGAACTCTGGGCGGGAACATCAGCACAAAAGCCGTGATGTCTCCAGTGCTGGACAAGTCCAGTCCTCCATAACAGTCACGGCCTTTGAGGGCTTCCATATCGATTGGCTGATTGCCGAGGTCATAGATGTGTTCCGGGATAAACCGGGTCAGCGAGGACACCCACATGTTCAGACGAAGCTGCTTGAACACATTCTCCTCTGCCGGGTTATCCAGTGCTTCCTGATATGCATCCCGGACACGCTGGATCTGAATGGTCTGCCCCAATGAGGGATTTGCCTTATACCAGTTGGCTTCATCATGCCAGTCATCCTCATCTGTCAGTCCATAGACCACAGGATAAAAGGTGTGGTCGATCTTACGTCCAGCCAGCAGGTCAAGGGCTTTCATGTGGAGCTCGTAGCAGATGCTCTCCTTATCCGTACCGGCCGTGGTGATCAGGAAGAACAACGGCTGCTCACGGGCATCACCGGAACCTTTGGTAAGGACATCGTAGAGTTTTCGGTTTGGCTGAGCATGAACCTCATCCAGCACCAGACCTGACACGTTCAGACCGTGCTTCGTACCAACTTCGGCAGACAGAACCTGATAAAATCCTGCGTTCCCGTAGTTCACGATGCGCTTGGTGGCTGCCATGATCTTGCACCGTTTCAAAAGTGCCGGGGTCATCTGCACCATCTGGTGGGCAACATCAAAAACAATGGATGCCTGCTGGCGGTCAGCCGCCGCACCATAGACTTCGGCAGATGGCTCATTATCGGCAAAAAGCAGATACAAGGCCACCGCAGCGGCAAGTTCGGACTTGCCGTTCTTCTTACCTATTTCGACATAAGCCGTGCGAAACTGACGGTTTCCCTTTTCATCCACGATGCCGAACACATCCCGGATGATCTGCTCCTGCCAAGGAAGCAGCCAGAACCGCTTGCCCGCCCACTTGCCTTTGGTATGACGCAGGTTTTCGATAAAAGTCACTGCCCGGTCTGCTTTTGCGGCATCGTAATGGCAGGTCGGAAGCATGAACCGGCTGGGTTTGTAGTCCTTCAGTTTCGGATAGTTTTGGGGTCTGCACTCTGCCATCAGCTTCCACCTCCTCCCAGCAGATTCTCCATCTCATCAGCTGCATCCGCAGGACCGCCGTCCGAAGCAATGATCCGGCTTCGGGAGGACGGGGTCAGACCGAACTGCTCTGCAAACTTGTTCATGATCTTCAGATAGGTCTGGGCGATGGAAACCTGCGGCACCTGCTGCCAGTACCCAGATGGGGTCTTGACAATGGTGCCGTGCTGGGTGATAAATTCCTCAGCCTCTTTCCATCGGGCATACGCCTGACAGTAACCAGCGAAAGCAGCCATATCCACTTCGGTCAGGATGCCGATGGCTTCCATCTGTTTGGCAAGTCTACGCCACTCTTTCTTTGCTTCCGGCTCCAGCCACTTCGGACAGGCCGGTGCTTTCTTATTGGGCTTCGGTTCGCTGGTGTTCAGCGGATGCTTGCCCGGATTACCTTCCAGTTCCTTCATGGCGGTCGGCTTTGGTTTTCTGCCTCTGGTAGCCATTGGCATCTCCTCCTTTCTGCAAAAATGGGTAAAGAAAAAGGACCTCCAAAGAAGTCCTCGAAATATCATTTTCCTAAACAGGAAACTTTTCTGTATAACTAACAAATTGTTTCCTATTTCGGCAACTTTATATAAAACACATCGGATACGAGGCACAGCCCCTTTTCGGGTCGTGTACCTTTTGGGTGTTGTTAGGCGTTGGGGTTAGCTTCCTTCCAAGCCGCGTATTCATCGACTAGCTCTGCTTCTTCGATGACCTGCCAAACGCTGCAGAATCGAATCCTCTGCTTTTCGATTTCCTCTGCCGTCCAGTCTTCCGGTTTGCGGCTCATGTCGTGGTAGGCATCCATCTCCGCTTTCGTCCGGAAGAAAAGGATCTGCTTCAGCTTCAGCGTTTCCTCATTGTTCCGCAGGCTGTACCGCTTATCCTCTGCCGCCCTACAAAGGCTTCCGAGGTCGCTGCAGCTGATGGTCATATCCTGCTTGAAGGCAATCTCGACGCTGATCAGTTTCTTCTCGGTGTCGGCTTCCTGAATGTTCTTAAGGTAGGTTTTTGCTTTGTTCGTCATGGTCTGTATCCTCCGTGTGTTTTGTTTTCCGTAGGGCTTTCCCCTTCGTTGTGACTGTATATTACCGTCACCGTCCGCATATAGCAAGCGGCTATGCTGCACGATCATACACACCTCTTTTTGTCGGATTTATGTGTATTTCCACACGGAAAATCCACGAGCAAAAGCCTCCGCATGGGAGGCTCTGCCCTCAATCTTTAGTGTGCGTTTTTGATGCACCACTCGATTGCCTGTCCTGCGTCCGTGTAGGTTTTATCGGAAACCTTCAGAAGTTCCAGTCGGCATTCGATGGGTGACCAGCCTTCCTCTGGGTCTTCGACAAATCCGTAAACTGCACCCTCCAGCATCCCGTTCCAGTTCATCTTGGCAACCAGAACTCGGTCTTTGTACTGCATGATGGCATCGTAGCAAGGTCTCAAGGTTTCGTAGAAGCTCTCGATGCTAATGTTGTTTTCCGGGAAGTCAATCAAATTCTTTTTCATGGTGGTGTCCTCCGTGTGTTTTGTTTTCCGTGGGGTCTTTTCCCTTTCGGTATGTGCATATTACCGTCAGGTGCAGAGGATAGCAAGCAGCTATACTACACAATCATCTTCCCGGAATACCGGGCAAAATGTACATTACTCTGCATCTTCGGCATCCTGCTCCATGAGGTCTACGATGGTATCGTAGAAGAATTGCGGGTCGTAGGCCAGCGACTCCCGGCCGGCTTCCTTATCCATCCTGATCTGGTCTGCTACCATGTCCTCGGCATCCTCCAGCGTGAAGGCATCCTTATCGCTGTCATCCATGTGATTATAGATTTCCACAATGATGTCCATCATACGCTCTTCCATGTGCTTATCCTCCCGGCGGCATCCACGCCGCCACATCTGCCTCACTGTAGGGCGTTCTCGGTTCCTTCGGATCGTTTTGCCACCTGTGGCACAAGCCCCTGTGTGGGGCTGTGTCGGGGGCTGTCGGTTTATCTGGTCATCCGTCCCAACAGGTAGGCTTCTTCCATTGCTTTCTGGATGCCCCAGATCGGAACCTCGATAAAGTCCTCGCTGTCATTGTCGCGGGCTTCAAGGTCGCCCCGGCTGTCTACCGCCGCCATCAGGCGCTTGGCGATCTCCAGCAGGGCTTTTTCCACTTCCTTGGTGATGTTCTTCTTCATGGTGCTTTCCTCCGTTTTTTTTGGTTTTCCGTTTCGGTATGTGCATATTACCGTCTATGTCACACACTATCAAGCGGCTATACTACACAAAGATAGCCGTCCGGAACTGTGCGTATTACGGCAGGAGAAAAGGGCCGCCGTTTCCGGCAAGCCCCACGTGTTTCTCAGGCTTAGTAGTCTTCTTCGTCCTCGTAATCTTCCTCTTCATCCCAGCTGTCATCCTGGTCTTCTTCCTCATCCTTGAAGTCCCACATATCTTCGGTCGGCTGGTTTCTAAGGTCTGGGTTCTGCTCGACATAGTCGGCAACTGCTCCGCAAAGGATGTCCAGAACCTTTTCGTAGGCTTCCTCGCTGTAGACCGCCCAAGCATCTGCAGTTAGCTTTGCGATTTTGTCGTTTCCCTTAGCTCCAAGGAACCGCCCTGCAGGGTTGCAGGTTTCCTTACCGTAGCCGATGCCTAGCTGGTCGCCGTCGTTGTAAAAGCGGTATCCGATGCGGCTCATTGCCCTTACCAGCTCTCCTGCGAGGCTGTCTGCCTTACCCGTCTCTGGTACCAGTTCCTTGAAAAGTTTATTGATGCGGTCTTCGTTCTTCGTCATTGTCATATCCTCCGTTTTTATTGTTTTCCCCTTTCGGTGACTGTATATTACCGTCACTCTGGGGCACTATCAAGCGGCTAAACTACACGATCATCAAACTCTGTAATTGTCATATTTATGTGCTTTTCATGCCATTTTTCGGAAGACCGACACGAGCAAAAGGCTGGTCATTTCCAGCCCCTTGCGCCTGTCGGTCTTGCCTTTAGCGGATGACTTCGAGGTAGCTTACGTTGCCCCAGCAGTCCGTTCCCTTGAAGCGGATTCGCTTGTCGTTCTCCCTGTCGAGGGTGAACTTCCGCAGGAGCTTCATCTTCTGGATGCGGTTCAGAAGGTCTTTGCCGTTCTTCGCATCTTCAACGGCATCCCTGATTTCGACCACCGTGCTGTCGCTTCCGTACCAAAGGTTGCTGAGTGCCTCTGAGATTCCGTTCGCAAGGTAAAGGTTGATTTTTGTGTAGGTCATTGTATTTTCCTCCTCTCAGAATGTTATCATTTCCAGAATCTCATCCATGCCTGTCTCCCAGTCGTGGCGGCCAAGTTCGATTTTGCTGTACATCTCTGCGCTGTCCGGCTCATCGAAAAGCCGGAAGCATTCTCTTGCCAGCTCCTCGCTGGTGTGCTGCTGGATTTCATCCGGCTGTCCATCCAGCCGTGTAAATGTGATCTCGTAAGTGTAGCGTTCCATGTTCTTTGCCCCTTTCGTTTTGGTAGCTGTATATTACCGTCACTGCCGGATACTATCAAGCGGCTAAAGTACACGATCATCTGCACCCTGATCTAGTGGATTTATGTGTTTATCTGGGGAGGTTTCCCTCCCCGTTTTCTTAGCTGAACATCTCTGCCGTGTCATCATCGATCCAAAGGTGCATGCCGTCTGCTTCCATGATCGCGTGGTCTTCATGAACCTCGGTGATAATCCCTTCCCGGCTTCCGCTTCCGTCGAATTCGTCCCAGTGCCATGTTGTCTTTCTTCCCTTTTTCCATGTTCTCCAATCAGCCATTCTGCTGTCCTCCTTTGCTTTTTGTAGCTGTATATTACCGTCACTGCCCTGTGATAGCAAGGCCATAAAACGTCATATTATCAACGATCTTCACCCTTCATGTTTGGTACATATATGACCCCTGATTGACTTGCTATATATGTGTTTCTGCGGCATTATACACACAACGAAAGCAAAGAAAACCAAACCAAAACGGAGGACAAAAAACCATGAAAAAGACCATTACAGAAGTTGAAACCGCAATCGAAAACCGCATCGCAGAGCTTGAAGAAGAATACGAGCTGGACATTTACGACCGCAACGACATCCGGGAAGAAGAATACCAAAAAGCCGGATGGCGGCACGACCCTTTCCCAGAGGAGCTTGAGGAAGAGGACGAAGAAGAGGAAGAGGATTGGCACTACCACAGCATGGAGGAGCGACTGAACGAGGTCGGCATGAGCATGAGGGATTTCTTCTAAGGAATCCCCCAGAGGCTCCCCAGCAGAGGCTGGGGCTCTGCCTCGTATCTCCCATTTTGGTTTGGTATGATACACAAAACCGCTGCCAGATGTTTGTTTACATTATGGCGGCGGTTCTTCTTGCTATCGTTGCTTTATAGAGGTAACATACAGTAAACTGGAAGGGGGTTCTCATTCTTTTGAGGCCCCCATTTTCCGTCTAATCGGCTTCGCCCTGCATTGCCTGATGCATCACCCTGCGGTTATACGCTCTGGCTTTCTTTTTCAGGTCCCTTTTCCATCTGCGGATGGTTACTGCCTTGCAGTGATTTCTCGACCATTCGTATTCATCCAGAATGTATCTGCCGCCGTGTTCCCTCTCGCCATAAGCCGGCATCTTTCTGTGTCCCATAGGCTCCTCCTGTTAAACAAAGCCCTCCCGGTCTTTTCTGGCCGAGAGGGTATTTTTCTGATTGTAGTATCTTATTCCGGCTTCGTTCCGTCATCCATCTGGATGACTGCCCTCTGCCCGAACATGCTGACGAATGCCTCCGGCACCCAGAATCGTTCCCTGAATTTCCGGATGAGGTCCTGGGGCAGCTCTGCGAAATCTTCCTCTCCCAGTCCGCAGATGAAGAAGTTTCCCTTGATGGGCTGCTCCAGCTCCGGGATGTATCTGCTGAATGGCTTCTCGGTGAACAGCCCGTTGTCATCGGTGACCAGGGCGGCGCATTCTTCCCACGGGTATGTGGCTGTGATGCAGTCGCAGTCGAGGATGCGATAGAACTCTTTCAGGGAGTTTTCAATGTCCACCACCTGCGGATGCTCCATCGGCTTGATCAGAAGGACTTTCATTCGACCCAGCCCCCTTTCACGATTGCCCAGTCTGCAAGCTGCATCTTCTGCTGTCCGCCCCATGCAATGTCCTCTAACGCTTCCTCCGTTCCGCAGCGGTTGCAGATCTGAATGTCCGCCCTTCGGCTGAGTGCCTGCTGCTGATGGTCGTAGCAGTCAGGCTTTGCGCCGCACCTGGGGCAACGTGGGCCGATCTGTCGCGTTTTTCCAAGCCGGTCGAGCGACACCTTGACCTCGGCATCCGTTGCCACACGGTGGCAACTGTCCGCGCCGTAGGAAATGTTCAGATGGCTTCCGGTGTCCCAGCTCACTAAGATGTTTCCGGCATCATCGACCCCGTTGCAAGTTCCCTGCGTTCCGATGGGCGGTGCCTGCCTGTCATCCATCTCATCGAGGACGATCCGGCATCCGACTGGGAACTCTTTTCTCAACTTCTTGACCATTTTCTGATCCGCGAAGTTCATGCCTGCACCTCCTCGATCATCTTCTGGGCGGCATCTTTGTCCATGCACTCCTTCAGCGCACCCTCAAGGATGTGCATCGGGAAGTGGAATGCCTTGTAGCCGTCATGCAGAACTTTGTAGTAATACCGGCTCGGTGCGCGGTGTCCGAAGTCGTTCTCCATGATGTAGACCATTGCGGTCACCATCTCCGGCTCTGCCCCTTCCCGGAGCAGTTCGATGTTCAGGTCTTCCTTGCGGTAGTAGTTCGGGTAGCCCTCATAGAGGTCGAGGTTCTCTTCGTCCCTTTCCGAGATCTCCCACACCAGAACCGGCGTGTTCTTCTTCGGATTTGGTGCGATGGTGGCGCAGCCGCGGAACAAAAGCTCCCAGCCTGCCAGCACCGCCTGTCCTGCAATTTTTGCATCCGGGCATCGGTCTGCCATCTGCTCCACCGACAGGTTGCTGCCGTAGGCGATGTAATATTTCTTGTTCTTCATTTGAATCTCTCCCTTCGGTTTTCTCCGCTCTTGTCTGGCGGTATGGTATATATCACTCTTTTGCCCTGATTTATCAAGGCCGATACGCATCATATACTGCACAATGTTTTTTTCCTGTGATCGTGTACTCTTACATCATCTGCCGCTTCTTCAGATACCGGATGGCTTCCGCCCTTCCGATGCTGGCTGCCAGTCCACGCTTCAGTGTGTCCAGCGGAAATTCCCAGTCGCTGTATCCGCCACGCAGCAGTTCAAAATACTCGGCATCCGGGCAGCCAAGCCGCCGATCCTCGTGCATCACATAAGCGATGCATGGCTTTGCCTTTTTCATGCGGTTCCCGTTCAGGTTCCAGACCGGAAGCTGGAACTGCTTCTTATAGTAGTATCTTGGGCAGCCTTCGTATCGGTCCAGCAGGAGCTCATCGTATTCCGAGAGTTTCCAGACCACCGCAGGTACGCTTTCATTGGCATCCTGCTCGATGGTGGCATAGCAGCCGGTCTTACTCTTTTTGAACAGGAGCCGGTAGCCCTTGATCTCGGTCGTGCCGACCACCACAGCGTAAGGGCATCTCTTTCCCATCCGCTCCATGTCAAGGTTGCTTCCGTAGGCAAGGTAATATCTGGATGGGACTCGGCTGATCAGTTCAAGCATCTGCCTCACCGTCCTCCCTGCCAGTGAATTCCACGCCCTGGAAATCCTCTGTCCCAAGCTCGATCTGGCTGTCCTGCCACCAGTCCTCTGCCACTCGCTGTGCTTCCTCCACGGTCGGCTCTTTCATCTCGGATTCATAAATGGTCACCGTTCTCTGGTAGGTCTCGGTGATGGTCACCTTAAAGGTCCTACCTCCCGGTGTGTTTTCATTTTTTAACGTGCTTTTCATAGACCTGCACCTCCTTCTACCACCTCAAGGGCGGTTGCCCGCCCAAAAGGTGCCCGTGCATCCCGGCTTATTTGTTCCGCCAGGATGCGTTGCCCTCCATGTTCCGCAGAAGGATTTCCCTTGCCGTTGCAAATTCATCCCCGATGAATCCCAGCCTCAGCATCCAGCACCGCATCGCGTACTTTTCGTTGTCAGTCTGCTGGGGCTTCGGGCTTGCCGATCTGACCATCTTGGCAAGCTGGCTCATTGCGAGGCAAAGCTGGATGTAGGCTTTCATTTCTCCGGCGTGCAGTCCGTTGCGCTTTCCGTCCGCTGGGTCTGCAAATTGGAAAAGGCGGAATTCAATGGTTCCTTTTGTAAAGGTGGCATGGAGGTTCAGCATATGGTACCGGCTTGAATTGTAGTGGGCATTTCGGTTTTCCCAGCTGGAACCGTTGCCTTCGTACCAGATGTCTTCCAGCTTGCGCATGGTGGTCGGCTTCTCGCGGTTCAGCCGGTCGAGGAAGCGATGGTTGACCACCTGGCAATATTGTCCGGTGCGCCCTGCATCGATCCGGATGGCTCTGCCGATCTGCTGTTCGTGCGCCGCCATGATGTTCACAAGGTTGCGGATGGTCTTTGCGGTGTGGTCGCCTTTGCCGATGTGGATGTGGACCCCGCATCCGCGGCTTGGGCCGCTCTTTGCGCCTGCCTTGCGGAGCAGCCGGATGATTTCCTGCAGGGGTTCGATGTCGTCGTAGGTGAGGATCGGGGTGACCAGTTCGCATTTTTCTGCGTCCGGTCCGTAGATGCTCACATCCCTCTGGAATTTCCAAACCCTGCCCTGCTGGTCCTTGCAAGCCCAGCTGTAATATCCGTACTCGCCAGCGGCGTTCCATGCTCTGGTTCCGAAGTACTCAGCGACCTTTCTTGCCGCTTTTTCTCTGGTGATGTTGTTCATCTCGATCTCAACTCCGATGGTCTGGTTCTTCATGGCTTCAATCTGCTCTCTTGTTTTATCGTTCATGGTATGTTCTCCTTTGTTTTTTCCTTGTTTTCCCTTTCGGTATGTGCATATTACCGTCAGGTGCACATAATAGCAAGGCCATAAAAGAACATATATTCGACAAATATCGAGAGGAATGATCGTGTACATTTCTGCGGTTTATCCGCTTGATAATGTACATTTTCAGAGTTAATATCGGTACAATGGAAGAGGGTCTCGCATATTTTCCGGCCCCCATTGGGGGCTTGGGAGCTTACGCTCCCGCCTCCAGCATCTGCGCCGTGTCTGCCCCACAGTCGGGCTGTGTCGGCTCGGCATCTGCCGATGCGATCATTTCCCCAGCGGAGGCACTGCCCTCCTGCGCCGCCTGTTTCGCGGCTTTCAGGGCATCACGCTTTGCCTTTTCCCTTGCAAGGAACTTCTGTGCTTCCTCATCCGTGCGGAAAGCCGCATGGCCGGAAAGGTTCTCCATCAAAATCTTTCTGGTCTGCTTGAAGTCCGGGCCATTCATGCCAAGGCGCAGAAGCCAAGTTCGCAAAGCGTATTTCTCATTGGAATCGTTCACCTCTTTTGCCTGAATCCGCTTCTGGCTGATAGCCTGCTGGTTCATCAGAATCGCAAGGTGTCCGAATGCAGTCAGGTGGTCATAATCCGGTGCCATCGGGAAACCTGTAAAGGTAACTTTCTCATCTGTGATCGTCAAGCCTTCCAGGGAAGCACCATGCTGTTCTTCATACTCTTTGAGCGCATGAATGAAATTTGCTACCGCATAAGTGCAACTGTCATCTTTCAAGGCATCCACCAGCCCCTTATCGGCAAGGAAAATGCCGTCCGTTGCCTTGCTGACGAGTTCCCCTCTGCTGTAGATCAGATTGACCAGGTTGCGAAGCGATACGCCGTTATGCTGGCTGATCGGAAAAGAAAAATCCGCATCCAGAGGGATTGCTTCCTCTGCCACAGGCTGTTCCTCACCTTCTTCCGATGGGATTTGCTCTGCACTCTCCATTTCGGATTCCCCATCTTCCTCGGCTTCTTCTGAATCCCCTTCACAGGTCTCCTGCTCATTTGGATGTACTGCCGGGATCATCTGGACACCCTCGGCAAGGTCTACCGCAGGCTGTTCGTCTGCAGTTTCCTGCAAAGTCTCTGCATCCACATCCTCGCCGCCACGGATCAGGCCTTCATTCATCAGCGTAGTCAGCAATTCCAGATCTGCATTTTCCGCCTCCACCAGCAGGTTGCCATCCCGGTCAATGGTGTAATTTCCGATGTCATACGCATACCGAGGGGCCTTGGTGTAGTAAGGATGAATGCCTGTCAGCTCCTCCATCCGCTTTGCCAGTGTTTTGCGCTCCTCTACATTTAGTTCAAACTTCAACATGATTCATCGCTCCTTTTTCATTATTTTGTTTTTGTGCATCCCGATGTTTTTTTCGGTAGCACATATATCACTCTGAACCGGGCAAATAGCAAGTCCATTTCCGAATAATCTTTATGTTCGACCCTTTACACAATGAGATGCTAACTCATTTGTGTAAATAGTCCCGATATGTAAGCCCACCATATCACCGGGTCACTTTCTACCTAGTAATATAGCGGGCCATTTTATTCTTCCAGACCTGCACACCATGCGATGCCGGCCAGAACAAAAAATGCGTTGGCCAAACAAATGCCGTTACCCCAGATACGGTACTCTGCCGAATCCGTATACGGGTCAGCCAGCCATTTCCGGATCTGCTTCTCCGTCTTCGGCTTCTTGGCATGGGTCACGATCTTGCGGTGCGTTTCAAACACATCTGTCCAGAACGCCAGCTCTTCCTCGGTCGGATTCTCCGTTCCAAGGTCTCTGCACCACCAGTCCGGGAAGCCCTGCAGTCTGGCACACTCGGTCGGTGTAAGGCGGCGGACGGTGTAGGTCACAGGGGTGGACTGTGCCTCCGGGTTGTCGATGACCAGACGGTCATTGAAAGCATCCTGCCCATTGAAGCCGCTGGGATGTGCCCCGGTCGCCACAGTACCAGCCACACCCTCGTTCAGATGTGGTGCCGGTGCGATGGTGGTCGGGTCTTTGTAATCCCGTGCCATCAGAGTCGGTGCGACTTCTTTTGCCACCTGCATATAGGAGCCGGTGGTCATGGCATACACATCCTCCGGTGCGCAGACTGCATGGCGGTCAGTGGCATCCAGTGTAAAGCAGACATCCTCATTGACACCATCCCCCTGTGGGCCATTCTCATCTTTGCGACCGATCATGTTGCCCTGCAGGACAAAGGTCTGCATCTGATCACTCCGGGTCGCCATCAAAGCCCCGGACTTGCCATGCAGGTCAATCAGCTCATTGCGCTGGTTCACATGGAAAGCTGTCACATCTTCCGGCTGTGCCACGAATGTCTGCTGCTTCATCCCCGGCTCTGCTGCCAGTGCCGCCGACTTATCTCCCAGATCCCGGACTTCATCCCTCTGATTCTGAGTAAAGGCGACCGGCTCTACCACACAGATGCCGCCCTGATTACAAGTCGGGTCTCCACCGCTGCGATCCAGTGTCCGGGAGGTCTCCGCTTCATAAAAACCGCTGTGCGGATTGTCGGACATCATGGAGTGGCTGGCTTTTGAGCAGACACCATAGCATTTCGGAACGAACAGTGTCTGGTCGTTGTTGCAGCCAAGAGTGGCAGACTTTTCTTCCTGCCAGATGGCTCCCTTTCCACCACCTTCACATCCGGAACGGATCTTTAACGTGACCGCCGGGGAGTTTTCAACATCTTTCACCTGGCTTTCCACTGAATTTTCAACAGCATCCATAACCATCGGGACATTACCGCCACCCGTACCACACCGGCTTGTCAGTGTCTGCACCTTACCATCCTCGGAAATCTTCACCCGGCTGTCAGCAGGATGATTTTCCAGTGCGATGGCGGCCGGTACGACACCAGCTCGGAGAGTCGGTGACCGCTCCTCTTCATATCCGATGCTTCTGGCATTTGCGGAATGCTCGGTACAGAAACCAGCTGCTTCCATAACACACGGGGGATGATGTGCCTCCGCACGGAGGGTGGCTGTCACTTCCTCTGTCACATCCATCCGCTCTCCGCCCTGGTCGTTCAGACAGATCCGCCCTCCTGCTCCGTTGCAGCCTGCCTCTCCAGTGCCGCTTTCAACACCGGCGGCAGCTCTTTGCCACGCACGGAAGCCCTCCGCAGAATACCGAGACAAGCCCTCGGAGTTAAATAATATTTCTGGGGCACTCTGACCTGCAAAATCTGCGACAAGGTAGATACGTTTTCGTCTTTGGGGAACGCCCCACCATTGTGCATCAAGAACTCGATATGCGACGCTCCATCCGTCTCCCACGTAGTAGTCAGCGTCGGGCCATCCTTTCTTCTCAGGCGCAGGCACCGAGGCGGCCGGTTCTTTAACACCGATGACGGCTTCGAGGACTGCTTTGAAGTCCTGTCCTTTGTTTGAGGAGAAGGCCCCTGGCACATTCTCCCACACGATAAATCTTGGTTTTTCTCCATTGGTCTTACACCTCATTTCCTTCACGATTCGGATTGCTTCGTAAAACAGACTGGACCGTGAACCATCCAGACCGTCCCGCTTACCCGCGATGGACATATCCTGACAGGGACTGCCAAAGGTGATGATGTCCACAGGCGGCAGGTCTGCGCCGCTGATGACGGATACATCTCCGTAGTGCTTCACCTGTGGTAGACGTTTGGTCGTGACCCGGATGGCAAAGGGCTCGATCTCGCTGCTCCACAGCGGAGTGATCTGCCCAGTCAGAAGACCGCCTAACGGAAACCCCCCGGAGCCATCAAAGAGGCTGCCGAGGGTCAAAGTCTTATTCTGTTCTGTGCTCATGCGGAAGCCTCCTCTCCGAGCATCTGCTCATTTGCTTTCCGGTAAAAATCTCTGGACACTTCAAATCCGTAGCTGTTGCGCCCCAGTTCTCTTGCTGCTCTCAGCGTGGAACCGCTGCCGGCGCAGGGGTCAATGACCACATCGCCCTCATCTGTAAAGGTCTCGATCAGTCGTTTCAGCACAGAGATCGGTTTCTGGGAAGGATGGATCTTCGGATATTCCTTGCCATCCCTCTTCCAGTCAAACCAGTTGAAGATCATGTGGGGCTTTCCGTCCTCACCGAGATTACGGAACTTCGGGAGCTTTCCCCGATACAGCACCAGCGCATACTCTGTTGCACCCACAATCTTCATGTTGGCTTTGAGCACCTGCGGACTGTAGTTCTTGCAGAACACCAGAGGGATATAATTCTTGAAGCCGTATTTCTCTGCTTCGGTGATCACCTTCGGGATCTGCTGGAACGCACAGAACACGATCATGCACGGCGCATCCTTCTCGCCCGTGCCGGGTTCTTTCTTCAGCAGGCGGTTGCAGAAGTGGAAATACTCTGCAATGTTGAAGGTGAAGTCGGTATTGAACGCCGCCTTCCTCGCCTTGCTGCTCTCCCCGTTTTTGTTATCGCCATCCACATACCAGTCCGGCCGGCTGGCGTAGAAATCTGTACCGATGTTGTACGGAATATCTGCGATCACCAGCTGTGCCTTGGGGATGTTATAAGACTTGAAGTTCTGGAAGTTGTCGTGAATGAGAACACATTTCACATCAGGCATCGGCATCCTCGCTTTCCGGCTCGAAGGTCGCCACCTCCTCGAACTTCAGCTTCTGCCCATCCCGGATGACATACACATCATCGTAATGACCTTCGCTGTGTTCGATGTACCGCTTCACGATCACATCCACGAACTTCGGGTCCAGCTCGATGCCCCGGCACACACGGTCGGTCTCCTCACAGGCGATCAGGGTCGAGCCGCTGCCGAGGAACGGATCGAGGACGATGCCGTTGGTCATAGTGGAATTGCGGATTGGATAGCTCATCAGGCCGATGGGCTTCATGGTCGGATGATCCTTGTTGGACTTCGGCCGGTCATACTCCCATATGGTCGTCTGCTTCCGGTCGGAATACCACTGGTGCTTCCCCTTCTGCTTCCAGCCGTAGAGACACGGTTCGTGCTGCCACTGGTAAGGACTACGGCCCAGCACCAGCGCATTCTTCTTCCAGATACAGCACCCGGACAGGTAGAACCCGGCATCCTTGAATGCCTTTCTAAAGTTCAGCCCTTCCGTATCTGCATGGAAGATGTAGATGGAACCGTCGTCTGCAAGATGGTCGTGCATCTGCTGGAACGCTGCCAGAAGGAACTGGTAGAATTCCGAATCGCCCATGTTGTCATTCATGATCTTACCGGCAGTCTCTTCCACATCCACGTTATAAGGGGGATCGGAAAGGACCAGATTTGCCTTGGTTCCGTCCATCAGGGTGTTGTAGCATTCTGCTTTGGTAGAATCACCGCACAGAACGATATGCTTTCCCAGATGCCAGAGGTCACCCTCTTTGGAGAAGCATGGCTGCTTCAACTCGGATTCCACATCGAAGTCATCTTCCTTGACCTCTTTGCTGTGGACCTTGTTGAACAGAGTCTCAATCTCAGGCGGGTCAAAACCCGTCTTTCCGAGATCGAAATCGGAATCCTCGATGTCCTTCAAAAGATCCGCCAGCAGAGAATCATCCCATGCACCCGTAATCTTGTTGAGTGCGATGTTCAGAGCTTTTTCTCTGGTCTTGTCGATGTCCACCACCGCACAAGGCACTTCTGTGTATCCCAGTTCCATTGCAACAGTCAGTCTCTGATGGCCGCCGATGATCGTCATGTCTGCATTGACCACCAAAGGATCTGCGAAGCCGAACTCCGTGATGGAGTTCTTGATTTTCTCGTACTCTTTATCCCCCGGCTTCAACTTTTTCCGGGGATTGTATGCAGCCGGCTTGAGTACGGACACCGGCAGCATCTTTAGTTCAGCAGTCGCTTTCATGTAAGCCCTCCCGTTTTAGATTCACATGCGTATGACCCCGGAGAACGGCACGAAAAAGGAGCCGAACAAAAAGCCCGACTCCATTTCACTGCCATCTTCTTCTGGCTGCGGTTTCTCTGCCATCTCGCACCATTCCGGGTTTTCCCCGTTCACAGATGCCAGGACCTTATCTTCCGCATAGTCGATTGCATGTACACAAATACCCCCGGTGTTGAACAATGGGTACACACCGATCACCTTTTCACTCATGCTCCTTCGCCTCCTTCATTCCATATCGAAATTCAAAATAACAATTTCTGCTGCAGAACATCCGCTGACTCCTGCTTTCGCAGATTGCCGTAAACGGACGGCCACAGTTCTGACAGAATGCTACCCTGCCAGCCTTTTCCCGTTTATAATTCCTTCGTTCATATTCGGCATAGCACTCATCCGAACAATATTTTCTCGGCGCACCTCTTCCACTCTGCCCGATGATTCTTCCACAGACTGGACATCTGCGTTCTTTCACTCGGCCCGGCGGCACCAGATGGCAGCTTCCTATTTCCGGCAATCCCAGTTCCCGGCAGTAATCCATCACCTGTTCCACAGGCATTCCCGTCTGCTCTGCGATCTGAGAAAGTTTCGTTCCAGAAAGCCGCAGCGTCCTCACCTGCTCCCTGGCAGTATCAAACGCCGTTCCTTCAAAAACACAATCCATACGGATGCCATTTCTTCTGACATCCCGTTCAATACTCAACGGCTGCATCTTTTGCCTCCTTTCCTCTGCCCCGGTTGGCACAAACCCGGCTGCAATATTTCCGTTCCAACCCGTACTGATGCCGATAGGAAAACTCCCTGCCGCACACCGGGCAGATCTTCGACCGCACGGTCTTCCAGTTCTCCGGCTTCGGATGGGTGTTGTTCCACCGTGACCGGCATTCCGGAGAGCAGAACTTCCGTGGTCTGCCTTTGTGGTTTGGTATGATTGCCGTGCCGCACTGAGGACAGAACGAAAACGCCATGTCCTTGATCATCTCAGCCGTGTAGTCTTCCATCTGCCCTCACCTCACTCTCATTTTTCGCCGTTTCTTCGGCGGTTTCTTAGAAAAATCTCATAATTCATACGAAAAGCGGCGAAGTGGAAATCGGCACCGCCCCGCCAGGTTGGATTGTTGTTGCGGCGGCCGATTCTCGCTCGCCCCTGCTCCTCCCGGAACAAGCTAAAATGTGCGAAAGCTCCCTGTTTACGAGAGGTTTCACACACTTTGGTTCATTTCGGGGAAAAAGAATGGCACCGGAACCGAAGCTCCGATGCCTGTACATTTTCCTGTTTCATTTTGCGCCGTTATTCCTCTGACCCCCGGCCTATGAATTTTGCGGTTTTTCACGGAAAAGGGCGCACCGGTCTCCGTGTGACTTCACCGTAGAGAAGTGACCCCGGCCCACGGTGGGGGTGTCAGTAGGAGTAGGGCGGGTTGATGTCTTCGGTCAGCGTCTTTTTATCGTGGCAGCTTTTGCAGAGCGACTGCCAGTTATTCTGGTCCCAGAAAAGTTTCTGGTCACCACGGTGTGGAATGATATGGTCCACAACCGTTGCCCGGACGTACTTGCCCTGCTTGGCACACTGCACACAGAGTGGATGAGCTTCCAGATACGACTTTCTGGCTTTCTGCCACCGCCTGTTGTATCCACGCTTCGCTGCCGGGCGGGTCACCTCTGGATGGAGAGGCAGGTGCTTCTCACAGTAGAGCTGGCCGGCTTCCACCAGCTCCGGGCAGCCGGGATGGTGGCACGGTGTCTTTGGTCTGTACGGCATAGGTCAGTCCTCCCACGGAAGACCAGCCTTACCGAAATGACCGTAAGCACTGACTTTGTTGTAATCTACATCCAGCAGTCCCAGCCGCTTGATGATACCCTGTGGGGTCAGGTCATAGCTGTCATGGACATAGGCTTCGATGAAGTCAAGGGACTGGTGCTCAGTACCGAAGCACTCCACAGCCACACCTACCGGCTGTACCACACCGATGGCGTAGGCCAGCTGGACTTCGCACTTGTCAGCGTAGCCCGCCTGCACGATGTCCTTGGCAATCTTCCTCGCCATGTATGCTGCGGAGCGATCCACCTTGGTGGGGTCTTTACCGCTCAGAGCACCGCCACCCATGCGACCAATGCCGCCGTAGGTATCGCACGCCAGCTTCCGACCAGTCACACCACAGTCGGCGTAGCTGCCGCCCAGAACGAAACGGCCGGTCGGATTGACCAGCTTCGTGAAGTCACCGTCCAGACCATACTCGCAGGCGGCAAGCACCATCATGGATTCGATGATGTGCCGGAAGTCGCTGACCTCCACATCTGGGCTGTGCTGCACAGAGCAGAGGAATGTGGCGATGCGTCCGGTGTCGTAATCGTAGCTGACCTGCGCCTTGGCATCTGCACGGAACATCTTAGACGGATGTGCCTTGAGAAGCTGCAGGAACTTGGTGGCGACCATGTAGGGAATCGGCATCTGCTCTGCCGTCTCGTTGGTGGCGTAGCCATACATGATTCCCTGGTCACCGGCACCGCCCTTATCCACACCCAGTGCAATGTCCGGGGACTGCTTGTCCACCAGAATGCCGATGCGAAGAAGCTCGGTCAGGTTCCAGCCCAGCTTTTCGGCACCGATACGATTGAACACATCGTGTACGATCTGGTTGTAGTTTGGGCGGTAATCGGTAGTGACTTCGCCAGCAATAAAGAGCTGGCTCTTTTTCAGCAGACACTCAATCGCCACGCGGGCGTGCTTGTCATGCTGAAGAATGTCGGTCACAATGGCATCTGCGATCTGGTCACAGATCTTATCAGGATGGCCGTTGCTGACCTGTTCACAGGTGATAATCTTACTCATGTTCTGTCCTCTCTTTTTTGTATCACAAAGCAGGCCGCCTTTGCCCATGCCCACAAATAGGCTCCCACAAAGGTTGCCTGCTCTGTTTCAGGTGAAACTCAAAATTTATATCTCACAAAATGGATTTCTCAAAAATTGGGCCGCCAAGATAAAAAGCAGACCTCGGATTCTCTTATTTGTTTTTTTTTGTAGCAAGTAGCAGGTTGTAGATACTTTTTCATATAGAAGTCTATAAAAGAAAGTAATAATAAAAAGGGATATGAAAATCAGGCTACAAATTGCTACCTGCTACAGTTTTTCACTTCAAAGGAGCACATCCTTTGGTTTATAAGCATCCTGAACGGTTGAATCTTCTGCTCCTTCTTGAACATCACGGAATCGACAACCAAGAATCATCGTTGTTTGACCACCGCCGTCTTTTGGACGTTTTCTCGTTATTTTGAAATGCACACCGATGGCATTTTTGAAGTTTTTCTGGTTTTCGGACGAGTATCCGTTTTCCTCGCACCACTTGGCATACAACTGGTACGCAGCAGATGTCCTGAGTTCCGAAGTCTCGTCTTTTTCAATCCACGCCTCGATGAACTGCCCAATTCGGTCAGAGTCATCCTTATAATCCTCTGTAGCTCTCTTAACTGCATCTGGAACTTCAAGCCCCTGCTTACAATATTTCTTGTACCCTTCCAAGCACCAGTTGAAAATACCTGACAGGTTCTCCGGCTTCGCAAACTGCCCCTTCAGCCCCTGGTCCTGTTCTCCCTCTTCAAAGTGACGGTTGAACGGTATGATTTTCAGTCGGCCGGATTGGAACAGGGTCATATCATTGACATTGGGCAGGTAGTTCGTATTGATAAAAATCTTGAACACTGGCACAAAATCAAAGCTGTTCTCATTTAGGAATCGGGCGTTGATAGTATCGTTACCGGTCATTCTTTTTACGAGAGCTGCATTGAATGTGATCTTCTTCTCCGGCTCAGAGATATTTACGAATCTGGAACCGACCAGACGAGCCACTTCTTCCGAAGGTCCGCCTGTGTTCCCACCACGGAATTTAGCTGCCAACATATCCGGATTTGATGTCTTTCCGTAGTCGCCCATGATCTTCAGGAATGTTTCCATTGCAGTACCTTTTCCGTTTCGGGAAGTGGCACCGTAAAGGATAAACATACACTCCTGAGAGGTGTCTCCTGTCAGGGCGTATCCCAAAGAACGCTGAAGGAAGTCTGCCAGATCTGCATCCCCGCACATGACTTCCTTGATAAACGAATGCCAGCGTGGGCAGTCTGCATCCGGGTCATAGGTAATACCGGATTCCATTGTGAGATAATCCTCCGGCCGATGCTCCCTGAATTCCAGTGTCCGCATATCCAGCGTTCCATTTTTGCAATTAAAGAAATACTTGTTCCTGTCGAACGCCTGCATGGAGATCGGATACACGGACATGGCATCTTTCAGCATCGTTTCCCGGTTCTTACGCAGTTGCAGCTTTCGGACACGGTCGATGAACCGCTTCCTGGCATCCTCTTCGGTGATCGTCAGGGCAAACACATACAGCTTGTCAGCCAGCAGCTTTGCCAGTTCCGACACCTTGAGATTGCCTTTGTCCGGCCGCCAGACAGAGCCGTCATAGACATACCAGCCTTTACGCTCACTGTTGTACCGGGCGATCTGCTTGAAATAATCCGCAAACATATTGCCCATGCCGATCTCATTTCTGCCATACCGGGCATTTGTGTGCGGAGCCATTTCTTCCAGAGTAACTGTGATCTTGGTGAGATCCGGCTGAAACTCGATATAATCATCCTCATCCAGCTTGGAAAACTCCTCATCCACGATATCCTGCGCATTGACCGGCATATAGACAGCCGCACAGGTATTGATGGTATTGCGGATGGAAATCGCACCGTAGGTCGAACCAGCCTGCTTGCGATCCCACTTGTCACGCATCAAGCCGGAAGTGCGGAAGATACGGTCCATCTGCTCCTCATCGCAGCCACACCAGAATGCCAGGATAGACAGCAGTGCCATATCTGCATCTGACTGGCTGCCATAGAGGTCTTCCCAGTCACCGGCAAAGAGTTTTTTGAACTTTTCCGAGTTGCTGGCTTCGTTGGCGTGTGCGATAACCGCCTCATCGTCTAGGTACGAATGGTGCTGAAAATGGTTCTGCTGCACCTGCTTGTTTCGCTTCATCAGCGTGTCCAGCAGTGTTGTCATTGCCGTTTCATCGTTCGGGATCTCACCTGTGCGGTAAACATCTCCCGTTACGGTGACGAAGCGGTTTGTCGCACCGGGCATATACACTTCCAGACCCTTGCTGCGGTTGTTGATGTAATAGACCGTCTTGTCATAGACGTAGTCTTCCGGCACACAAAAGAAACCTCGCAACCCTTTGCCGGACGGTGATTTTTCCACGTAAGCTGTAGGAAAGATAGAAAGGACGGTGTCCGCTGTATCGTTCAGCGTGCCATCCTCCCGGATACAGTGGTCGATATCAAAAGCTCCGATTCCGTTGCCAACAGCAATACCGATACCGTCATAGCCGCCCATTGCATAAGTGACAAGGGTATTCTTGAAATCTGAGAATGTACGCAGGTCATTGATCTTTGCCCGTTCTCCCGTTGCCGGATTAAACGGCATCTTGGTCTTCTGGCCATTGCGCTTTTCAAACTTCCAGACACAGAAGCTGCAGGTCGTTTTCAGCTTGCCCGGAATGTTCTTGATGTCCATCATGCCTGCGCCTCCCTTCCCGTACAAGCCTGCATCGCAAACTGCTTTTTAACAGCAGCTTCGATCTCCTGCTTTTTCTTGGCCGAGGTCACACGGCAGAGCCGGCTGCACAGAACCATCTTGTCAATGGTCGTGATCTGCTCCACCAGCAGAATTGATTCTTCCAGTTCTTCATCCCGGAGCATTTCGCAGTCTCTCCAGGTGACCGGAATGTGTACCGGCAGTTCCAGCTTCTTCAGCTTAGAACTCATTGGGATCACCGTGATGATCGGGGAATTGCGGTTTGCCATATCGTTGCTGATGACCAGCACCGGACGGTTTCCGCTCTGCACCGAAGTGCCATAATGATTCCCCAATTCTGCAAACCAGATTTCATACTGCTTCGGTATCTTTGTTGCCGGCCACTGATCAGCTATCATCTCGTGAAACTGAGGTTCTTTCGATGTCAGCTTGCAGGATGCCTCTGATCTGCGGTGCGGCTTCGTTTTTCCACGCTGGTTGATGTATTTATTGACATGGATCTTGCGGCCGCGCTCTACCGGCCGGGCATTACTTTTCTTTCGTCCCATCAGGATATCACCTCCATGTTGATAACAAAAAGGCCGCCCAAGTTCACACTTTTAGGCGGCACAAAATGTAAAAAGGCATAAAAAATACCGGACAGCATCTTCTGCTCCCGGACTTTCCACACCTTCGTTTCTCCTATTTTCCTAGTTTAAAGTATAGCAAAAAGCCAATGTACGGTTAAGAGAGAATTTGGCTCAAAGTGGCTCACTTAGCTCCAAACTGGCTCATTTTTATAAATATTTTTCTCCAGTTCTTCCAAGCGACTTTGAAGCGGAACCAAACGGCAAGAAAGTTCAGCAAGACCTTTCTTTTTGTACCGGGTTGCTGTAGACCGGCTCATATAAATTTCTGCCTTTTTGTCCACCAGAACCGCTTTCATCGTTGCGCCTTCCAGACAATTCTGTTTCAAAACCAGCCTTGCCTTTTCTTCCTTCACTTTGGACACTGTGGCATTCACCAGTTTCATCCAGCTTCGGGCGGATTCATATTTTTCCAGTTCCTCTGCTGCCTCACGTTCGTACATTTCTTTTTCGCTTGGATACTTTGATTCCGCCATCAGTGCAAGGCTCTGTTTCCATGCAGCTTCCGCTTCTTCAGCCAGCATTTTGATTTCCCGATACTTTCCGCAGACTTCTGCTGTGTACCGGAGCATTTCCTCTGTTGCTTCTCGCTCCATATTCCACCTCACCTTTTCTGATACCGGCAAATTGTGTCGGCTATTCCAACAAGGGCATTTTTCTTTTCCCGGACTACCGTTCGCCGGGTCAAGTTATTTCCATCCGCCCCTGTGATCTCCGTCTGTTTCTTTCCCTCCACAAACAGCTGCTCTGCCACAAGCCGGGTCTGGCCCCGGAGACTGCGAAGCCCGACCTCAAATAGTTCGATCTGCTCACAGACTTCATAGTATGGCTCCAGAAACTGCTCCGTGCGCTGAGTCTGTACCTCACGGTTCATAGACGCCAGTACCTTATCGCAGTTGAGGACGGTACGCTCCACCGGATTCGACAATCCGCTGGTCTGCACATGCTCGGATTCCTCGTGTGCGCCCTGCGACAGCTTATAGACAATTTCCTCCTTGGTGTAAAACCATGACTTGGAATCCTCGTACTGCTGGCGGAGCAGATCCCGTCTGTGGATCAGGAGCCGATAGGAATCGGCCAGTTTTCTTGCCTGCTCCAGATAATCGGTCTGCTCGGAACAGTTCCGTTCTGCAGTCGCCACGTTCTTTTCTTCTTCCACCTTTGGCCCTCCTTTCTGGCCGATCCAGCCCATCAGCTTCCTCTCAGTTCTGCTTTCCGGCGCAGCTTTTCCGCTTTCTTTCTCCTACGCTCGTTCATCTCATGCTGCACATTTTCTTTCACCCCGGCCATGAGCCGCTCCGGATCAAGTTCTGTAAGAACACCGTACCACTGAGAACGGAAGAATTTCTCCAGCCGCACCTTATCATGCCGGGCCTCCTGATTTCTTGGATTGCCCTCCAGCTGGCGGAGTGCTTTCTTGTAATCCTTGACCGCCTGCAGAATGATGGCATTTGCCAGATTCTCATAACAGTCCAGATTTTCATTGACTGCAACTCTCGCAGCACTTCTTACTGTACTCACTCCTCTGTGCCTCCCTTCTTGTCGTACCAGGGAGCCGGGATGTCTTCTGGATCACAACCATACTTAAAAACAAAAATCGTGCGCCATGCCGTCTCATACAGACGGTCAACCAGAAATCGGTTTGCTTCCGGCAGTTCATTTGCCTTCTGGATGAAATTCTCGATAAAATGATCCCTGTTCAAATTTTTGGAGCCTTTGTCATGCTCCCTGCCAATGACTGCCTCGGCAAACTGAAAGCAGATCTTCTTGTACTGCTGGACACAGTCGTATTTCCAAGTGACTGCATCCAGCAGAATCTTTCGCTTATGCTCCGGTGTGATTTTGGGCATATTCTGGAGTTTGGACCGCTGATACAGTTCCAGAGCCTGTTCTTCCTTGCAGAATGCCTGCTGCATCTGAAATTCACTCATACGAATCCGGCACATCAGCAGTTCCACTTCGTGCTCATAGGCTTCCTTCAGCAGCAGGTCACGGTTCATGCGGAGATCTGCTGCTCTGCGGACGGGACTCGCCCCGAAGAGTTCGCAGAAAAGTCCTTTTTCTCCCAGCGGTCGGAATATTGCCCAGGGGATGAAGAAACCATCCTCATCCCGTTTGGTTTTTACAGCCGTCACCGGCTTCGACTTCTTATAACGATAACCGCTCTCCTCGACCGGACGGCGGTCCTCTGCACTCAAAAAAAGATACTTTTTCATATTCTCTCCTTATCTCCCCAGCTGCGCCTTGACTGCTGAGATTAGCTTTTCCTGTGTCATGTCTTTCTGCTCCAAAGCGGCCATGACATCCTCGTCCACGGTGTCCTTGGTGATGATATGGTGGATGGTGACCACATCGGTCTGGCCCTGCCGCCAAAGTCTGGCATTCGTCTGCTGGTACAGTTCCAGGCTCCACGTCAGTCCAAACCAGATCAGGATGTGTCCGCCCTGCTGGATATTCAATCCATGTCCGGCTGATGCCGGGTGGATCAGGGCGACCGGGATCTTGCCGGCGTTCCAGTCCTTGATGTCGGTGCTACTCTTGATATCCCGCACCGGAATCTTTTGCTTTGCCAAATGCTCCATGATGCGCTGGCGGTCATGCTTGAACCAGTACGCCACCAGAACAGGCTGCCCATTGGCGGCTTCGATCAGGTCTTCCAATGCTTCCAGCTTGTGGTCGTGGATGATCCTCGCTTTGCCGTTCTCATCGTAGACAGCGCCATTGCTCATCTGCAACAGCTTCCCTGTCAGTGATGCGGCATTGGCAGCATCTATGTCTCCATCTTTCAGTGGAATCAGCAGGTTCTTCCGGAGCATATCGTAAAGTTCCCGCTCCGGCGCGCTCATCTCCACCTCATACCGGCTTGGAATACAGTCCGGCATATGGAGGTAATCCAGTGCTTTCATGGAGATCGTGATATCCGAGATCCTCTGGTAAATCAGCTCCTCTGCTCCTTCTCTGGGCTTGTATTGGAACACAACACCGGTGGAAGGATTCATGGAAGAGGGTTTGAAATAAGCTTCCCGGTACCGGCCAATGAATTTGCCGAGTCTCTCACCGCCATCCAGTATCCCGATCTCCGCCCAAAGATCCATGAGACCATTGGAAGAAGGGGTACCCGTCAGCCCAACCCATCGTTTCACATACGGGCGGACTTTCCGCAGGAATTTAAAACGCTGGGACTGGTAGTTCTTGAACGATGAAAGCTCATCGACCACAACCATGCCAAAATCCCAGCGCATTCCGTTTTTCTCATAATACTCCACCAGCCACTTGATATTTTCCCGGTTGATGACATAGATCATTGCCGGATGGTGGAGTGCTGCAATGCGGGTCTTTGTGTCACCTACGATGACAGAAATATCCAGTCCCTGCAGATGATCCCACTTTTCAATCTCTGCTGGCCATGTGTCACGGGCCACACGCAGTGGCGCAATAATGAGAACCTTGCTGACTTCAAAGGTCTCCAGCATAAGGTCTTTGATGGCCGTCAATGTGATAACGGTCTTTCCTTAACCCAAGCCCATATCCAGAAAAAGGGCTGCGACCGGGTGTGTTTTGATATACTCCGTACAGTAGCTCTGATAATCATGAGGAATGAACTTCATTTGGGCATCACCTCGCTTTCCGACTTTTCGTCCTGTTCTGGCGTATTCTGCGGCAGCGTAACTTCCGGCATCTCCGGGATCTTCGCTCCGATCCCCTGTGGGATAGGCTCGCCCGGTTTCCAGTGAAGCAACGCATGGATAGCAGGCTGGATCTGTTCCGGTCGGTCTACGCAGAATACCGGAAAGCCCAGTGCCTCCAGCTGCAGTCTGCGTTTTCTCTGGAGGATGCGCATCTGCTTGCCGGGAGCTTTCATTTCCACAAACGCACACTTGCCGCCGAGCAGCAAAACCAGTCGATCTGGCACACCGTTCATACTCTGGCTGGTAAATTTAAGGGCCTGCCCACCGGAGGCCCTGACTGCTTCTACAAACTGCTTTTCGACTTCATTCTCTCTCATCCGGCTTCGCCTCCTCTGCCCGCCAGACACCGATGCGTGGGCGTTTCTTTTCACTGTGCTCCTCTTTCGGGCGTTTCCCTGGGCGGTGCTTCTTCCTACGCTCTTCCCGAACCACATTGCCGATGGCTTCATTGGCAGTCGGGTCCGGGTGGCTGTGGCTGACTTTCCTGTTCGGGGAGCTTTCCTCTTTGTGTTCTGTAATCCAGTGAATGACATCTTCCATACCGTCACCTCACTGATTGATCTGTTTCCACTGCTGCGGCTCCATCGTGGCGACCTGCCAGCCGATGCCCTCCAGTGTGGTGGCACGGTCATAGGAAACAATATCCTGCGATGCACGGGTCACCGCATTGGACAGACCATACAGAGAAAGATCGCCGCCTTCAATGAGGTACTTGAGGATGCCTTCCTGTTCCTCGGCATTGATTCCATAGCTCTGGGCAGTCAGCTGCACCACATCCTGTACCTTGCCGGTGATCGGTACTGCCATAGATTCCTGCAGGCGGCCGACCACCTGAGAAAAGCGAGCCTCATCGATGGCAGCCATCGTGGTATCACGCAGCTTCAAAAGAAATGCCTTGTCCTCTGCTTCCATCGTCTCATCCGAATACAGTGCAAAGCTGTCCTCCACTGCTTTCGCCTGCCTGCCCACATGGTGGCGGCGTTCACCCATGTCATTGACCACCATGCCGTTGGTGCAGACCAGGCGGTATACCAGCGGCTGAATGGACACAGCTCCCAGACCGACCTCGGAGTTGGAGATCATCACACCAGCCTGGACGATATCACCCTTGCGGACTTCCATCTCCAGACGGTGGTTGACCACCTTAAGGTACAGACGGTTCTCCGTCACCTCACAGGACATGACCTCGTACTGGTCGTTACCTGCAAACAGCGGCAGGACAGCTGTAGCAATCTCCATGTTGTCGATACGGCGGTAGCGTTCCGACAGCAGTGCACGGGCTACCTGTCCGGCACCATAATCCATCGAGCGGACCATGTAAGAGCTGGGCTTGTCCGCAAACCAGCTGTTCACATTCTCGGCCAGAAGTTCCGGCTTTTGCGCCTGCATGAGATCATAGTATTTAGCCGGGATACCCAGTGCCGATGCCACCTGACGATGGAACAGGGAGGTCGTACCAAACACCTCCTGCTGGCTGGTCGTAAGATGGTTGATTTCAAAAGTCTGCCCATCTTCCCGGAGGCGCATTCCCTGCGCCGGACTGATGAAATCCTGCTTTGCCTGATTCTGACGGTTCAGCTCAACCAGGACTTCCTGCAAATTTCTTCCTGTTTTCATAGTGTTTTCCCTTTCATTTCTGCGGCGCATATTTATACGCCTGTTTATGCGTCCGTGTCCTTCCGACAAAAACGCCGTATTTTTATAACTACAAGTGCTTACAATTCCCGATTGATCATCTGCTGGATTATTCGGACGGCTCCCTGCATACGTCGGCGGTTCAGCCGGGTGTCCTGCAGGAGTGTATCCAGCGCATCCACCTCATCCCGGATGTTGCAGAGGACCGACCGCTGATGGTCAGCAAGGCGTTCATTGTCCTGCTCCATGCGGTCGTACTCCTTTTCATAGTCGCCAATATCCTCCACATTGGTATCGATATAGCTTTCGATCTCCCGGCGGAGTTCCTCGCCGGCATAGTCCTGCACCGCATCCAGCAGATCCCGGATGCCAAAGGGTGTCAGGAGTTTTCCGTCTTTCATTTTTAGAACGTGAGGCATCTCGCTCCCCCTTTAGTCCTTGAAATAGTAGCTGCCCTTATATCCGGCAGCATTCAGAGGAAGGTCTTTGCACCACTCCGGGTTAACGGACATCAGCTTGCAGACCTCATCCACTGTGTACCGATTCTTGGGTGCTTCGATGATGACTTCATCGTGAACGTGACCTACGATATTCAGTCCATAGCCTTCCATCCTGGCCATTGCTTCTGCCAGAATGTCACGGGCGATGGCCTGGGTTGCGTTCTCCACCAGCCGGCCGGAGTAGGTTTCCTGTCTGGCCCATTTGTGGTTTTGCCCCACTCCTTCATAGGTCAGGCTCATCCTTCCGAAGCGGTTCGGCTGCAGTCTCGGCTTCAGATACGCCAGCTTTCTGCCAGAAGGAAGCAGCATCCAAAGCGTACCGGAATAAAACTCGAACGCCAACTTGCCAATCTCCTGTCGCTTTCCGGTCTTGAACACCTGCGTTGCCGCCTTTTCCACATCCCACCAATATTGGACGATCTTTGGATTGGCTTCCCGCCAGGAATCGATGATCTCCGGCAGTTCCTCTTCTTTCAGTCCCATCTGCAGCGCACCCATGCTGATGAGTGCACCGGAAGAACCTCCATAACCGCAGGCCAGTTCTGCCACCTTACCTTTCTGCCGAAGTTCGCCATTGATGCCGTGCTTGACGACCGGAACATGGAACATCTGGCTGGCAGAGGCACAATAGATGTCTTTGCCTTCCAGAAAGGCTTCCAGCCGCCAGTCCTCCCCAGCTTCCCATGCAAGCACACGGGCTTCGATGGCGGAGAAGTCAGCCACGATAAACTCACAGCCTTCTTTTGGAATCAGCATGGTTCGGATCAACTGAGAGAGCACATCCGGGGTGTTTCCATAGATGGTTTCGACCATATCGAAACAGCCCAGCTTCACCAGTTCCCGTGCTTCGTCCAGCGTGGAGATATGGTTCTGGGGCAGATTCTGCAACTGGATATTCCGGCCGGAATAACGACCAGTGCGGCTGGCTCCATAGAACTGGAACAGTCCTCTGGCCCTGCCATCTGAGCAGACACAACGTTCCGCAGCCTGATATTTTTTCACAGAGCTTTTTGCCATCTGTAGCCGGAGTTTCAGCATATCCATTGCCTCGGCATCCACGCCGTTTTTGTCCAGTTCTGCGATCATCTGGGCTACATCCTTTTTGCCCAGCGTGTCCATTGGGATGCCGCGCTCATCCAGCCATGCTTTCAGCTGTGACACAGAGTTCGGATTTTCCAGCCCGGTCAGCTCATAGGCTTTCTTACTCATAGCGTCCGAGAGCATCAGATCACAGGCAATGGCCTGCTGCACCAGCTCCGTGTCAATCTTCACGCCGCGGTCATTGATACGCTCATTAACCCGATAATGCTTCCACTCCTGCTCCGGCATCGGGAATTTCTTCAGCCTCTTATAAATGTCCACCTCGGTGTTGACATCCTGAATGCAGTAATACTTAAACTTCTCCCAGTCAGCAGGGTAATGCTCCGGAAGATTCCGGGTACGCATCCCATTACTCTTCGTTGGCTTACAGGGCATGGAAAACAGCTTGATCAGCCGCTCGCCTTCCTTGTCTTTCTGCTGGCAGGTCTTCAGCACGGTGCCAACATCCTTTAGAGCCATTGGCAGAGTCAGCGATGCCGCCATAACCATCGTGCAGATCCAGCTGTCCGGCGACAGGAACTCTCCGGGTTTCAGGTACTGTCCCGGCAGATGTCTTTGCAGATGCACGGAAAAACAGACCCGCTCAAAGGAAGCATTGTGGGCAATCAGGCGCACATTTCCAGACTGGAAATCCTCCAGCAGTTCTTTGGGGAGCGGTTCTCCTGATGCAAGGTCTGCACATCTGGTTTCTCCAAAACCTTCCCCTTCATCGGTCGCCCAGGCTACCAGCAGGATCTCAAAGCTGGGATCTGTGGCATAGCGGTACAGGCCGCATTTTCCGATATCCACCTCGCTGTAGGTCTCAATATCGATCAGCGTTTCTTTCAAATATCTCACCTCTATTCGATGTAAAAAGCCGGAGGACACCCTGACATCCCCCGGCACGGTTACTTATCTGTGTTTCTCTTAGCGAAGGTAATCCGGCAGTTCCTCACCGGCATCGCCGCCCAGAACATCCTCATCGTCCAGCGCGTCAAAATCAGACTCTGCCGATGCCTTGCCGGACAGACGCTCACCATCCTTGACGAACTGTACGTTCCCCAAACCAGCAGCCACGCCGCGGTTGCCGTTGGCGTTAAAAGCGTAGAAGTTCACGCTGACGTTGCAGTAACAGCCGGAGTAGACCATCATCGGGTCTGTCACAGGCTGGACATGACGGTCCACGACCTGCGGTGCATCCTTGCTGGAGGCATTCACAAAGAAATGCTCCTGATAGTTCTCATCGTCCGGACGATCGATGTCGCCGTCACGCAGAGGCAGCTTCAGGTTCGGCGGGATCTTACCGCCCCACTTACGGGTCTTGCCATCCTCCTTGGCGGCCTCCACTGCCTTGTGGATCGCCAGCAGGGTCTTCTTGTCCTCCTTCGGGATCAGGCAGGAAACGGAATACTTAGCCTCGCCGCCGTTGATACTCTTCGGTTCAAAGATGTTTGCAAAAGAGATACGGCACGGAATCACGACCTTAGTTGCACTGGAAATCTTGTTAGCCATAATAAAAATCCTCCATCAATCTGTTTTTGTGTATTGCTGCTGCCCTCAGTCGAGGACAGCAAATTCATCTTCCGCAGTCTGCAGATCGACTGCCTCTCTGGGGTCCGAATCCGGGACAAGTGCCAGCTTACCGGGCGGCTTGACTACATACTCTCCCAGAATCTCCTGGAACTTTTTCTTCCCCATGAGCTTTTCAAAGGCTGTCAGGGAGATCAGCTCCGTCTTATAAATATCGGTGTATCCGGCCTTCTCTGCAGCGGCTACCACCGATTTCGTATCAAGGAACTGCCGCTTGCTCCTGCCCTCGACCACCTTATACCCATCCCAGCTGACACCATGATTGATGGCCTCGGAACTGACATAGGCAAAGATAGCTTCGATCCAGGACTCGATACGGTTCAGGGTCGGCAGCATCTTCTCAATGTCTGTCTTGGAAAGCAGTGCCGGGGATTTAAAGGTCGGCACGGAGGTGTCCGGGTCAAAGGATGCTGTCGCATCTGTTTCCTCGGTTTCATCCTCCAGCACGCCGGCATCCAGATCCAGAAACTCTTCTTTCACCAGAGCCATTGCTTCATCGGCACAGGCTTTGCAGGAAGTTCTGGCACGGCAGAACCGACACCAGTCTCCGGGAACCTGCTCGCCTTTTCCTTCAAAGGCCAGCTTTGCCCTCGGTCTGACATAGGTCTCTGCCCAGTCCAGCAGTTCCTCCACACTGCATTCAAACGTCGAGATATTTTCCAGTCTCGGCTGGATAATGGTCATGGACACCTTTTTGATGCTGTACAGATATCCGTAGGCGTGGTAAGCACCCAGGGCATACAGCATCATCTGCGGATTATGGTCACAGTTTACGAACACGCCCTTGCCGTTCTTGTAGTCCATGACATAAAGCGTACCGTCTGCAATGATCACGCAGTCGCCGGTACCAAAGCCGGATGGAACAAGATAGCTGTAATCCAGCCGCTCCTCCACCATGACCAGCGGATGCGGACAGGTCTCCTTGATGCGCTCCACTGTGGAAATGATGAACTCCGCATAGATATCCGTGTTCGCTTCCATCTCCTCATCCTCATATTCAGAGGTTGGACGCTTCACCCGTTCATGCAGATATTTCCGCAGCTTGTACTCGCCCAGCGCATGGGCAGCAGTTCCCTCCTCGGCGTACACCGAGGATTCATTTGGAAAGTTCTGCTCCAGCCTTGCAGATGGCGTACAGTTCAGCCACCTCTTCGAGCTGGAAGCAGAAAGGATTGCATGTACTTCCGGCATGATGACCTCCCTTAAATCTGGGAGACATCTGCCAGAAATGCTTCGTACTTCTCTGCAGGCAGGTCAGACAGCTGGGCCACACCGTAGGTCTTCAGAAGCTGACCGATCTTCTCGTTGTTATCACGCTTCTTCTTGATCTTGGCGACAATGACCGCCGTTATCTCGTCCTTGGTGATCGTCACTGCAGACTGTGTTTCTGCTTTGGCAACAGGCTTGTCCGTGGCTTTATCAGACAATGCTTCTTTCTGGCCGGTATCTTCTTCCCACGGCAGCGCATCCGCATCGTCCACCGGATGCTCACTCTCTGCAGTTTCTGAGCTCTCGGAGTTCACTGCTTCCTCTGCCTCACCAAAATCTTCTACCACAGGCACCTCTGCGGCTTCCTCGATGGCCGAAGGAGCCGCCTCTTCCACCTTTTTGGTTTTCTTGACCGGCTTCTTACGGGGATGCGAAACCGCCGAGCCTTTCTTTTCTGTTACGGGCAATACCGGCTGTTCTGCCACCGGAAGCTCCGGCTCATCCTCCGTCTTTGCATCTGCTGCCAGCATATCCAGCTGCTCGGATACACCCGCAAACATCTGTGCCAGACCGTCAAAGACCTCGACCAGACCATCCACAACTTTCTTCGGAGCATTCAAGACATTCAGTTCATCCATCATGCGTTTTCCTCCTCTCCGTTTTCTTCCTCCTCACCCCACAGGTCATCCAGATAATCGGCCTGTGCCTTCAGGACTGCCAGAATGACCTTCTCACACAGACCGGTTTCCTTATGGATGCGATCCAGCATCTCATCAAAGTCGATGTCCTCTGCCGGGTCGTCTGCCTCAGCATCCGGCTCCTGACCGAAGCCGTAGTTGTAAGAGGTCATGCGCTCATCCATGTGGAGATGCAGGTTCTCGATGTTAATGGAAAGGAGTGGAGCACCAAGCGGGCGTGCCGGCATCGGCTTGTCCTGCTTCTGAGCTTTCTTTTCTTCCTCTGCCTTGACAGGAAGCGGAACCTTTACCACCTTGGCGTCCTTCAGCATCTCGCCGATCATTTCCTCCAGAGTCATGTTCTTCTCGTTCTTATTCTCCATTGTCTTCCTCACTTTCTGCAGCTTCCTGCTGCCCTTCTGTTTTCTTATCATCCAACGGCACATGGTACTGTTCTGAAATGTTTTTCAAAAGCAGTTCAACCACACGCCCCGGCTCCGGGAGATTCCGGACCTTTTTCTGCAACTCATGGGCTCTCTTGATTTCGGCAGCCATGCCTTCCGACACGGTACTCCCAAACACCCAGAGTTCATCTGCCTCCTCCAGCCATTGCATTCCAAGCTGAATGCCGGTATTTCGTTCCTGCTTCTCCTCATCCTTTAAGAACTGGGTAAAATACAGGTGCGGTGCCAGTGGCAGAAAGCCCAGTGTGGAAAGAATCCGACAGGCCATCTTTGCTCTGCGGATGTTTGCTTCCAGTTCATCTTTTCTGCACTTCTCGTCCTGTGAAGTAGGGCGATACGGTGAGCAGACGAAAATTTTTCTTGGCAGGTGTTCTTCCTGCGGTGCACTGCCGGGTGGACGGTCCTCCTTCGCATTTTCTAACTGGGCTGTTTTCTTTGCAGCTTCATTCATGCTTACTGCACTCATAAGTTCTGACCTCCTGTTCATGTACTTGAGAAGTAACCCTCTCACTATGAACATCTTTTTGAGCCTTTTAACAGACACTTTTCTAAAAACTTTTTTAGAAATTTTTTCTCAGCCTTTTTACCGCCTGATTCATGATCCGGTTAACCGACTGCTGGCAGATGCCAAGTTCTTCTGCAATCTCGTATTGGTTCATACCTTTATAAAAGTAAAGCTGAAGGATCTCCGACTGGCGCTCAGTCAGCTTGCTCATGGCTGCATACAGGCGGCGAAGTTCCCGGTCTGCCAACATCTCGGCATTATCCTCATCCAAAAAATCCACCATGACAGCTGCCGACCAGTCGGAGCCATCACATTCCAGGGACACATTTTCAGTCTCAGCAGTACGGTTATTCCGATTGTGCTCCATCCGGCGTTCCCCTTCCATGAGCAGACGAACGCTCCACTCGGTCTCCTCAAAAGTCTCAGCCGGCACTACCTGATATGTACCATCTGTAAAGTCATAACGGTAATCACCACAGCGATCAACTGCAATGACCGTGTGTGCGTCATCCATCTCGTAGACCGCATAGCCGTTCTGGTAAACGGTCAGGGAAGCATCATCCACGGTTGTCTGTGCAACAGCCATCGGTTTCATCTCCATCAGTGCCTTGAAACTCGGCAGCTTCTTTTCCACCACTGCGTCAATCTTTTCCTTTAACTCATGTAAGGTGATATGCGCGTTCTCTGCGATATCTGCGGCGATATGTCCTGCATCCTGTACCGCTTTCTCCACCATCTGCGGCTGGCGAACCTCCATCACACCAACGCCACCATTGATTGCAACTGCTCCAGTCATCATGTTCATCATCATTGTTTTGTCCTTTCCCCCGGACTCTGAAAGGGAAAGATACCGAAGCAGGATGCTGATGAGGCACTGATCTATCTGGCAGGAGCATAAAACCAAAAAAGCCCGATTCCAGAGACAGCAGGAATAATCCCAACCGCACACCTCCCCAGCCAGCAAATAAATCGCTGTTCTGTGAAGTTCTGCTATGGTATCCTTCGCCTGCTCTAGAATCGGGCTTACGATATTTTCTTTATTTGTCCGGGGCTTGCGACAGATGCTTTCATTTGACTCTGTGGGCTTGTCCCTTGGACTGATTATATGATAACAAAATGACCGGGGCTTGCAGATGGCGAGACTGCCACACTTGATGTGGCGAATTTGCCACATTTTCATCTGCCAGCCTCAAAAGGGCAAAAAAATACCGCACAGCCCCTTTCGACCATGCGGTTATCCAGCCATCTGCTGTGACTGAAGGAATTTCATCATGTTCCGGATTGTAGCCTGTCCCTCTGGTGTCAGCTTTGCAAAGTCTGCTCCAATCTCTTCGGAAAACTCCACTGGCATTTCTTTTTCTGCCAGAAGATCATCAACACTGACATCCAGTGCGGCTGCAAATTTCTTTAAGGTCTTAAACCCCATTTCACCTTTGGTGCCATTCTCGTACTTGGAAATGTCAGCGCGGTCGATATCCACAACATCACTCAGTTCCTTTTGAGACCAGCCCTTTTTCAGCCTGTACTTCCTTATGTTTTGACCGAGGATGTACTCCTCGCTATGTATATCAACCACGCTTACACCTCCTTCCTCTTTCGTACTTCTACTTCATAATATCCTGTTTGTGTCTTTTTCGACATCGAAACAGATTGCGTATTTCGCGCTGAAATCTGCAATTTCGCTATAACTTTTTGCCGGAATTATGTACATTAACGATTCTGCTGCAGTTTTTACTCCTTCCGACGAACGAAAAAAAGCCGGAACAGACAGAATGACACACTTATTCCTTGGTTTTATAACATCACTATTTTGTAAATATTATCCAAGTTGTAAGTATGTAATCCTGTCTGCTCCGGCTTCACTCTTTATGGTTTCCAAGCCATACGGTTCCGCTCCAAAGCGACAGTATAAAATGCGCAAGTGCGCTAAAAATATATAAAAGTCTGGTTTCCTCTGGTCATCCAGTATGATTGAAGTCATTACTTGCGCAGCAGTCGGCGGTGGCTTTCTCGCCTTCCACTACGGTCATACCGCAGGGTTCCCTAGAATATTTTCTCTCAGAATGGTGTGCGCCCGTTCATATCCTTCGGACGTCTCATCTTTCCAGAACGCCTATACATCGGGTCATGAACTTTAAGAATAAGTTCCTGCATCGACATACTGCAGTTTTTCCCGACAAGGCGAACATCGCCATCATTGTTCTGGCATTTACAGAACAACTTTCCGTCCGCCGTTCTAATGTCATAAGATTCACTTGCCATAGACTGCCCTCCTATTCTGGATCATCAAAGTCATCATCCCATAAGTCATCATCGTCTGATTCCTTTTCCTCTGGTTCAGGCAACGGAGTAAATACGATCTCACATTTTGTTTCATCAATCCAAGGAATCATAAATTCATCCGCCACATCACCTGTTTCCAGATCGATAAGAATTATTGTTACTTCACATCTTAAATAGCAATCTTCAAGCCTTTTCTGAACACCATAGAATGCATCACTATCAGTAAGAACGATTGACACCCGATCATATCTGTACTGGTAATCAGCAAAGAGTCCTGCTATTCTTGACAAATGGCGCATAACTGTTATGGACTTCATCTGACTCAGGTGTTCTCTGGGCGCTTCAAAAGAAGCTGGTTGCACCATACAAAAATCAAATCCCCATATTCCATCGCCTCTTGGAATCGCATCCGTTTTCAGCACCAGATCAAAGCTGAAACCGCCACTTATTGTCCTATGGCGTTCTGGTTCTAATCGTGCCACACTATAGCCTCTGTTCAAGAGTGCTTTTATAATAAGGTCATCATAGACCGTCTCAATATCTGCATTATGTGCCCAGCGATTACGAATATCTCTCGATAAATCCATCCCGTGGGCTCGCATTAGCATCTCAAAGGTGATTCCACTGTTCTTATCTGCGTATGCTGCTATGTCTGCAATAAGGTTATCTGAGTTCGCCCCCACCGTTTTTTTGTTCACAATTCTCGATAAGGTCGAAGCGTTTACACCAATTTCCTCTGCGAACTGCCTCATACTCCGCTCAGGTCCCTTGGCTCTAACAACATACTCTGCCAACATATCCTTGTCTGGTGGTTTAATCCGGCTGTACTGCGTTGCCAAGTTTCTGTAAATTATATTTAATGGTAGTCCCTGACGAAGTGCCTCCTGGACGTTCTCCGGGTACCGGCTGATTTCTTCTTCGCTCAGAGCCACTTTCTTCTGGTCATCCATCTCATCGCCTCCAATCGCTCATGTTGCATCTGTTGCGTACATTTATTATATGCAACATATACTATCTTGTCAATAGTTTGCGCAAAATTTGTTGCTTGTAGTTGCTTGGTGTTGCATATATAGTCTTTGATGCACCACCAACAATCTCTCTTCTTAAAATCTTCTGCTATCACCTCTTGACTTCAACAACTTTCTATTGTATTATAGGAACAGGAGTTCCCGAACCTTTGTTCTTAGTATATAGGAACAGTTGTTCCTTGTCAAGTATCTTTACAAAATTATGTTGTAAATGTTGGTACTTTCCCTCCAACAGACAACAGATTATCCCACATGGAGGCATGACATGAAAAAAGAAACGAACTTTGAAACCAGTCCACTTAACACACAGGATGCCAAGGCAGAAGCCGCCACTACTCTGGCTCCTGACGCAACCAATGGAGATAAAATAAAAGCCCTCCGCACCGCCCAGCACATGAGTATGGCTGAACTGGCACGTCGGGCTTCTATGTCAGACCGTGCGATCCGCTATATTGAATCCAACCAGCGTGAACCAAGTGTAGATGCAATCCAGAAGATTGCCGCAGCTCTTGGAGTCACCACCGATTACTTTATGGATGAGGCCACTTTCCAGCAGGAACTCAACGATGACCTCTTCTATGCGGATGTACGAAAAAAGTATGGCTCCCGCGGTGTTGCACAGGCAAAGAAAATAAAAGAACAGACCACAGCCCTGTTTGCAGGCGGTGAACTGTCCGAAGAAGATCAAGCGGCATTTATCAAAGAAATGGAAGCACTTTTCCTCGATGCAAAAGCTGATGCGAAGAAATTTACTCCCAAAAAATATCTGCGGTAAAGAGTCACATTTACTCCGGAGGAAAGGAGTCTACTTTGAACACACGCATAATTGATACCGCCGATGCTGTGGTTCGCCGCTATAAGACCCGGAATCCAGAAGATATCATCTCACAACGGGCTATCAAATTGAAAGACATCCGTTTTTGCCACGACCTTCTGGGTTACTATACCGTCCTGCTGAACTGCGAATATATCGGCATCAATCCGAATTGTACAGCCGCCCAGCGTATATCTGCTCTGGCTCATGAACTGGGACACGCACTGTTTGACCGGAAGCATGCCAGCTCCGGCCAAGCATTTCAAGACACCTATTTTTATAGTCTGGACAACTCCAAGGCAGAAAGACGAGCAAATATCTTCGCTTCCGAACTGCTTCTGTCGGATGATGATATTCTCAAACCGATTGGCTATTACGAATTCAATGCCGACCGGATTCATCTGGAGGCAAATATGCCATCCCACGCATCTGCAGCCTACCGGGCGATGAAATATCAGGAGCTTCTACAGGAATTCCTGTATACACACTGTGATGTACTCACCCCGGCTGAGATTGCCCAGAAGATCGAAATTGAAAAACACTTCGTAGATTTTAAGCTGAACATCCTCGCGGCAAAAGGATATCAGCTGCCAGTTCTTCCTGAACTCCACAATGATTTTCTGAAAGACTCCATGAAGAATAGCGAGGTGAAATAAGGTGAACTACTATTACTGCGATACCTGCCACTACTGCTTCTCTGCCGAGAAGTTCCCTGACCGTTGCCCTGATTGCGGTGCAATAGAACATAACGATCACGCAGCAGTACGGCAGGCAACAGATGCCGAAGTAAAAGAACTGCTCAGAATTCGGGCAGAAGATAACGACTGAAAGGGGAACACACATAATGAAAGCACATAAATATTGGTCACTCGGAGCGCTTGCTTGCATGGCAGGCTGTTTCTACACAGGCTGCAAGAAACTGATGCAGGCTCACAAATATTTCGCTGGCGGCTCTCTGGCCTGCATGGGTATGGCAATCTACTCCGGCCACAAAATTGCACCGAAGAAGAAAAAAGCTGAAAAGCCTGAAAAATAAGAACACACGCCCTCGCCGCAACAAGCGAGGGCTTTTTTTTGAACTCCAGGAGTTCACTTTATTTCCATCACAAACTATACACTTCCATCATGAGCCGAATTCCGACTTTCAGACCTTCCTCAAAAGCGGTCTTCTCCCATGCACAGCACACCGTTCCCTGCCGGTCCATGATCTTCTCCCAGAGTGGAATCTTTTCTCCGACGTAATCATCTACGAGCCTATCCATTCCTTCCAGTCCTCGCAGCCACTCTTCCAGTTCTTTTTCCTTGGTCTTTGCGGCTTTCCCGGCAACTGTGTTTTTCTCTACTGGGTTGTTCTCTGTATAATGTTCGTAGATCAGATCCAGCAGATTCTCCACTGGTGGATAATACTCTGGTTTCGTTTTCTTCAAATACTCCTCCAGCATCTCCTTCAATTTTTCTATAATGCTACCATCCTTCCCAACTGAGATTCACATCCTCAGTTACGGCACATATTACCGTAGACTTTTGCACATAGCAACATATTTTTTGCGGTTTTTCGGATGTCCCATCTTCTCCTTCACTTCATCCGGCACATCAATCAAGCCGAACCGATAGAACATCCCGTAGATGTAAGTTACGCCCCGGATATCGCCCAGAGCTTTGGGGCCGTCTACTACTTCCCCTTTAATATTTCCCAGAGCCAAAACAATAGAACTCCACGCCAGACTTTTACTCTTCTCCCGGCGGTCGATCCACAGCTCTTTCGTGTACTCGCCGTTCCTGCCTTTTTTAATTTCGTAAGAAAATAGCAAACCAGAGTAAGTTTTGAATTTTACACCAGCATAAGCCAGAACCACACCCCAGAAGTTTTCTTCTGTCGGATCAGTCCTCCACCGCTTCATCGCTCTGTATCTCCGCTGCCGCTCTGCTCCAACACTGATCTTCTCTTTTTCTGCTGTACTTGGGAAGTACACGCCTTTTTTATACGGAAGATATGAGGTAACAGAGGTTTTGGAGAGTTGAAGGGTATTTGCGGTTGAGAGTATGGAGGTTTTGTAGTCTTGTGTTTCTCGGTACTCTTCAAAAGTGTTTTTTACTTTCTCCGCCACATCCGATTTATACACACCAGCCGTGATGAGCAGCTTCCGTACCTTGATAGGGTTAAGGGCTAGAGCATAGCCGATGGATTGGAGAGAACAATTCTCCCCATAAAGAGCCACAGCCGCATCCATCTGCTCTTTCAGATTCTTCTCAGCATCATACTCTGGCTTCAGCTTCTTCCGGCCGCCACCGGGCTTCCGTGGTTTATACGCTCTTTTCTCTCCCATGATTATCCGTGCAGCTCCAGCGGCAGACCATCCGGGTCATGAAAGAAAGTCATCATCTTGCCGGTATAATCATCCACACGAAGCGGCTCACATTCTATACCTAATTCTCTCAGCTCTTTCACTGTCTGCTCCACACTCTCTACACAGAAAGCAAGATGACGCAACCCACAGGCCTCCGGGCGGTTCACACGCTTCGGCGGGTTTTCCTCAGCGAAAATCTCCAGCTCCGTGTGTTCATTGACACGAAGATCCAGCTTCCAGTCCTTACGCTCCGGACGGTAGTTCTCTCTGATGACAGAGAATCCCAGCTTGTTCACATAGAAATCCTTTGCGGCTTCGTAGTCAGATACGATGATTGCGATGTGGTGTATTTTAGATAAGTTCATTTTATGTCACACTCCATTTCTTATAATTTTGTTCTTCTTTTATTTCCGTTATAAACTATATAACAGCCTTCAAAAATTACCGTGTGAACTCCTGGAGTTCAGTTTGTCCACACGGCATTCATTTTTTCTTGGGTTATTTTATTTCAGTTTTTGGAGGATCTCATCCGCACTCATACCGCTTGCCAGTAACTTCTTCAGCACAGCTTCTGCTTCGGTCTTCTTAGCTTCTTCAGCGGCCTTAGCATCTGCCTTTGCCTTCTTCGCTTCCAGAGATGCCACTTCTTTTTCGGCTTTCTTCAAAGCACACTTCTTCTCTTTCAGGTCAGCCTTCAAAGTGTCAATGTTGGCGGTGATGGATGCGATCTCAGCAGTCAGGGAAGTGATAGATTCCTGCTTCTCCGTAATCTGGGATGCGTAGTCGTTATTAGTTTTGGGACGGTTTTTGCTGCCTTTCGTTCTGGGCATCGTAATAACCTCTTTCCTTTTTTTAGTTATTTAAGTATAGCACTGTGTGGATATATATGATACATCAATCATATATGCCTTTGCCAATACAACACTTCTTAAATTTCTTTCCGCTACCACAAGGACACAGCTCATTTCTTTCTGGTTTTCTTACCACAGGCTGTCCTGCATTTCTTTTCAATTTATCTATATATCTTTTTAATTCTGGTCGATTTTCGTAATACTGTCGTGATCTGGGGTCTGCTAAATCCATTGCTTCTTGTGGTACACTAAAGCGAAGCTCTATATTATCAGAAATATGTAACATATTGCTGAGACACAATGCATATGCATTTGCATCAATTTCTACTTCTTGAGACAGATTAACAGCCTGTGTACTTCCGCCTTCGTTTCTTGTATAGTTTATAAAACCATTTTTCCATGAAACAATGGTACTTATATCTTCATGTACAGTATTATTGCTATCCGACAACGCAATTTCATAGTGCTGATGTAAGTGTCGCAGCTCATGAAAAATGAAGAATTCTATATCAACCCTATGATTTTCCCATCTATCTTGTCCTGTAAACCACGGCTTATTAAAATACAATTTATTTCCGCATCCCTCTGCGGCATTGTCCATTGTTTTAAATCTGTCAGATGGGCAGTCTTCAAAATAGGATTCAATAGGTTCGGGTAATGTCATGAAACTTCTTGCATAATTAATACAATTCTGAACAAGTTCCAAGTACTTTCCTTCCATTGCTTCCACTTCTACCAGCTCCTTTCTTCTATGTTTCTTTCACATCTTAGCCAACCATAAGTTCGTTGCCTGCTGCTCACCACGGAGAGGTGTGTGATTATCAGAGCAGCGTAGGGAGCTACCGCTCCCAGTATATCACAATTTCATCTAGTTTTACAGACGCTTTCTTGCCTTCATCGCCGCACAATACATCAATCCACCGATCATTCCACCGACTGTGTTATAGAAGATGTCTGATAGCTGGAACGTTCCTAAGCGAAGCAATAATTGCAGCATTTCTATGCTTATCGAAAAGATAAATGCTATCTTTCCGCTATACCACAGTATCTTCTTCCAACTGTTTCCTATCTTCTCTCCGAACGTCCACATCACTACTGCTGAAAATGGCACCATCATAATTACGTTCTCGATGCACTCGGTGGTCAGCTTCTGTTCGCCATTCACAGTCTCCCAGATGCCCCAACCACCCATGACATCGGACAAAGGATTTAGCCATAGATTACGGTTTAGTAACGTCCTAAACAAAATCATTGATGTCACAAAGGTCAGTAAGAACAACTTCCGAAAGAACACACTCCCCTTGAATTTTTGATACCAAGTCACTATGGCGCTCTTCCATCCTTTGCCAGCCTCTTCAGGTTCATACGCATATAGATAGAAGAACATGGCGAGGAAGGAAAGCAGAAGTGAAAATCCAAACGGCTCATACAGAGCAGTCAGGATGTTTGTGAGGATCTTTCCGAGTAAACTAACTATTCCATTCATCACGTTTTACAGATCACCGAACAGGTCAGCCTTGTACACGCCGTTCTCCAGCATCTTATTGAAACTGTCCTTTACTGCTGCGACATCTTCGTGATAGGTCATGCCGTACCAGGTATCGTTGGTTTTCAGAACCTTCACCGACATCTTTCCCTGCTCCAGCAGTTCACCGATGAAGATCGGGATCAAATACTCAGCTTTCAGAGGATTGCCCGGAACTTCTTTTTCAAAGAACTCTTTAAAGCCTTCTTCCAATACATCCAAAAACTCCGGTGTTAATCCCCACATGTTCATGGAAACAAGAGAATTCACATCAACAATCACACCGTCTGCCTCTGCTCCATCTGCAGTCTTTACAATGTTCTTGGTCTCCACAACCTCAGTCAAGTTGTTATCCTCGTCCATCTTGCAGATACCACGAGTCACGCCGCCATTATCGGACAGCGTGTTCTTCAGCACAAAGCCTGCCATACAGGATTTGCCACCATTCACCAGATACTCATGGACAGCCTTGAAGCCTTCCTTGCCATAGTAATCATCTGCATTAATTACAATGAACGGGGTCTTTATTACGCTCTTTGCTGCAAGCACAGCCTGTCCCGTTCCCCACGGCTTTGTACGACCTTCTGGAAGTTCTCCCGGAATATCGTTGATATCCTGGAAAGCATAGTCCACAGTTACATTATGAGAGGAGCAAATAGCAGCAATACGATCACCGATTACCTCTTTGAACTCCTTCTCGATATCCTTACGGATGATAAATACCACATGATTGAAACCTGCTTCAATCGCATCGTGGATTGAGTAGTCCATGATGATATGCCCAGCATCATCGACCGGTTCCAACTGTTTTATTCCTGTTCCAAATCGGCTACCGATACCGGCTGCCATGATAAGTAATGTTGTGTTCATAATCTCTCTCCTTACTGTGCTCGTGCTGCTTTTATCGGACATACCTTAATGCACTGATGGCAACGAACACATTTACTTTCATCTATCTGCGGATACTCAAAGCCTTCTTCGTCCTCGACCATAGAAATAGCCTCTTTCGGACAGATGGCATAACAAGCTGTACATCCACAGCATTCTTCCTTTCTTTTATATAATACTGGTACTTCTTTTTCCACCATTCACAACAACCTTCCTATTCATTTCACTATTGCCATAACCACCTAATTCTTTTATTTTTATTTCCAGCCCAGACGAGCAATGCAGACAATAAAAATGCAGACACACCAACAAACATAAATTTATGTATTCCTTCTGGGAAACAAACTGCTAATGTTGGAAAACATTCAAACGCTCTGACAAAAATATAATGGCACAGAAACAGTAACGTGCTCATAGATCGGAACCATTTTCCCAAAGATCCAATATGCAAAGGTAGCATAATAACTGACTCAACTACAAGCACCGACACAACAGGTAGCAACAGTTTTCTCCATTCGTACTGAAAGTACACTCCCACAACATAAAGTATAAAAGCTGAGATTGTGCAAATGAATACTGTTTTTGTTTGAGGGATTTTCTGGATTAGCGTCCCAAGCATACAATAAAACATCCCCATAAACACACCATTTTTTATTGTCTTTCCCCAAATCATATAATACAATTTCCAAAATCCTGCATATCCATTGACAGATGCCACATCCAACTGTTTTTGAACAAAGATACCGGCAATAAAGAATACAACTCCTATCAACATGATCCAAGTATCGTTAATTTTCGATTTCTTCAATATCAAAATCAGAATCAATCCAATCAGTAATGCATTCAAATACCATAGCTGCGCATCACCGATAAAAAATACGGTTCTGAACCACTTCAAAAGTACGCCAAGCATACTACTTTTACTCAGTATCAACCTGCTCGGTAAAAGCACAACTGACCAGACAAAATATATTTTCAATGTTTTCAACAGATAACTTATCGCATATTCTTTTTTCTGAGCTTCGTTTTCTAGTTTTTCAATTCTGTTAAAAAAGAAATAACCTGCCACTATAAAAAAAAACGGAACCGCTAAGCTATCAAAAGAATTAACAATACTTGCTAAAATCGGATGTACGACCGTCCCCCCCCCGCATGAATATGAATAACCGCAAAAGCGAAAACAAATTTAGCCAGATCGATACTATCCATTTCCTGCTTGTTTAATGCTTTTCCACTCATAAATACTCCTTTCCTCAAGTTTTACTTATTAAGTGCTGTATTTTTCGTTTGGCTCTTCTCAGAACCTTCTTTATATAATTTGCAGTTCCATTGTCCCCATATGCTCTGGCAATATACGAAAAAGATTTATCATTCACATCGTTCCAAAACTGTTCTCTTCCCTCTGGTTTTGGAAATGGGGCTTTCAAAGGTGGTTGCATACTATCTTCAATTCTTGTGCTCTTCCACTTCAATTCAATCTTCACATTTTCAAAGATGCTATCAGCCTTTTCATTATTAACTAGGACCAATGACACTCCTTTATTATCATCGAATTCCGGAGCAGCCTTTTCGATTCCCCAATAATCTGCTATCGTAATATCTCCTGGATGCATGATGGACTTATATGGACATTCATAACAACTCGGTCTAAGAACCATGTGACCATAGAAGAGATTCTTAAAAATCGGGCTACTTACATTTTTTCCATTATCAAACCAAATGGTTTCAACATGATCTTTCCATCCGAAATCCTTCTTGTTTCTAAAGTCAACCTTAACAACTTTTCCATGATTCTTATGTTCCTGCCATCTAAGGTACTTATCCCAAACAACAGGACTCGGAACTCCATGACAGACAATATCTATGCATATAAGGTTGTCATAATCTTTACCAAGAAAATGCTTTAATCCAGCGACTTGACAAGAAGTTCCAGAGAATAGCACCTCTCTTTTTGCATTCAAATCTTCCTGTACTTTCTTATATGTATCTCCCATTTTACTTTGGATATACTTTGAACCACGCATTTGATTTCGTCCATCTCTGCTATCAGTTCTCACATGAACAGCATGAAAATCATCAGTTAAAACGCATCCATAAACAGTACCACCATCATCCAAAACCAAGTCTGACAATGCCGTGAAAATACCACCAGAACGTGAAGCTGCCCTGATTTCTTCGTCTTTATGCTTTACAGCATATACCTTAGGCTGCGACCAATTCATTATGCCGCCCTCCTTTCGGAGTAGTCAACATAATAAATCAAATCAGGATTTAGGGTTTGCCCCCCCCCGATTGATATTAGCTTAACAAGCTTGTTTTTGATTTTCGTTTTTAAGGGAGTTGTTCCATATTTTTTCATAACGAAATCCACTCCTTTCCTTTGATAATCATTCCAAAATTCATCTCTCTGCTCTGATCTTTTAGTAGGAGCTTCCAAGTTCGCCTGCCAGCATTGTTTTGTATCGCTTAGTCTATACTCCAACTTCACTTTGACTGTCTCAAAGAGCTGCTCTCCTCGGTCTGTGTGGATCAGGAAGATTGAGTTGCCTTTTTCATCATAGAAGTCCGGAATTGTTTCCTCAATATGCCAGAAATCTCCGATTGTCATATCCGTCTTTCGTTCAGTTGTCGCATACGGACATTCATAGCAGGACAGACGTAATGCACATTGGTTATAAAAGACTTTAACATAATCCTTTATCAGATGCTCCTGACCGCCAGCTGTTACATATGCCGTCGGAGCTTTCCAACCATTCCGCTTATCCTTAAATGTCAAATATGTAATCTTCCCATACTTTTTCTCAGCAGACTCAGCATATTCTTTCCAGAGCCTTGGACTCGGCGATCCATGACAGATAATATCAACTATCCATACTCGTTCACGGAATCCCTTCATTTCCGCAAACTTACGAAAACCATCGGCCTGACATCCCATGCCGACAAAAAGCAATCGTTTTTCCGGATGATTAATCAGCCAGTCCTCTGCGATCTTATAGATTTTTCCTGGCTTGCTCTGCATATATTTAGAGCCAATAGACTTGTCACGTTCTTCTCTGTTTTCGATTAGTTGAAACTCAGTGGCGTGATCTTCATAATTGTACACAGCGCAAACCACGGCATCACCGTTATCCAGAAAACAATCCGAAAGAGCTACAAAAGCTCCACCGGATGAACTGCGTAACAGAGAAGCCCTATCTTTCAATCTTCCAGCATAAACTTTCGTTTTCACTTCTGTTATCAAACTGCCACCTTCTTTCAGCGGTCTATTACTGCCGCCATTTTTATCTTGTCAACTATCATCAAAAAAATCAATGTTGTAATGTAAACCACGATTGGCGCAATGAACTTATAGATGCCGTACACACCCACTTTATGGGCAACCATGCCAATACAGGTAATAAATATCGGATGCAAAATGTAAAGCCATGTGGAATATTTTCTTCCAATCAATGCTAGTGTTTTATTACTCCCATGACATTGCAAGGTAAATAAGAATACCGTAATAGCCAATAAGGTCGTACTGATATAGATCTCTTGCTGAATTAACATTAAGGCTAACCAGAGCAAATCGTTCAAGCAGTGATGTCGCAGAAAACACAATCAAGAAAATAGTCAAGACTTTCTTTTTGACTTTTTGCCCAAATCCATTTCTAATCAAACGCCCTATACAGAAATAAGGAATACCAACGAACAAGAAATTGCGGACAAGGATATAAGGAAATTCTCTTCCAAGCAACAGAACAGAATATTTTCCTAGAATTAAATCTCCCATCAGTAAAAACGGTGCCGCAAAAACAAGGCATTTTTCGATTTTCAGCTTATCAAAGATGTGCATAATAATCAGCACATACAGGATTGCTCCCAAGTACCAAAGATGCCCCTTCAGCGGAGACTCATTGAAAGCTATAAATTTCAGCACATTTTCAATCGTAAATGTATCAAGCAAGAAGCTCATGTTTCGGCTTAATACGGCATAAAAAGAATCCCACAGCAGATAAAGTACATTTGCTTCAAGTACCAATTTAAAAATCTTTTTTATCTGCCGAGTCTCGCCGTTTTTTTCCTCGACATCAAAGTAGAAGTATCCGGTTATCATAAAGAATACTGGTACAGCAATTCTAGTCAATGCTGTAAAATATTTTCCAATTACTCCCGGAAACGGTACATGAATACAAACAATCAGAAAAGCACAAGTTGCTTTCAGAATGTCAATATTATCTGCTCTGCTCTGCTCTGCTCTCAAGATTGTCCTCCCCAACTCACACTATTTCAAGTTTTATTTTCCAAGACGGCTCTTCACCAGATTTACACCCGATTTCAGCATGTCCACATTAGTTAAAACAGCATAAACTGCAGTAATACAAAGTGCTGCAAATTGGATCATCCTATTTTCGCAATAGTATGTTCCTATGAGCATCCCACCAATAAGGACACTGCCAATAATAATAGGCTTTCTAATTTTCATGTGTACAGTTTTATTTACGTCAATATAACGAACAATAAACATTGAAAGAAAGGCAATCAGCGTTGAAAGGGATGCTGCAAACACTTGTATCTTGTTAATTAAAATCAAATCGACTGCGATGTTAATAATAGCCGCTGAGATTGATGTGTACGCAATCTTTTTTGCGTTTTTTTGTGCCACATAGACACAACTATATAATCCAACCAATACACGGAAAAGCATCGCATACATTAAAATCAAAATCTGATTATATGCAGCGCTGTATTTTAGATTAACCATTATGGGAAAAACAAAAGGCATACAGGCAACAATACCAAAACAAGCCGCTGCAAATAACTTGAACAATGATGTCATTGTTTCTGTCAAAAATTCATCCCTATCTTCATCACCATAGTGCAATGAAACTGTTTCTGTCCAAGATAAATTTAAGATATTATAAAAACTTATAAATACATTTGGAAATTTGTTTGCAACAGAGTAAATTCCATTTGCTGCTGTTGTAAGAAAATGTGCAATAATTGTTCGATCTGAAGCATTTACAACCCACCAAGCCAAATTATTTGGAATTAGCGGAATGGAGTACGTTCCAACACTTTTAAATATACTCAGGTGAATATTTTTTGGAGAAATATATTCCCAGCATTTTGATGCAAATATCAAATAAATTAATGTAACAATCTGTGCAGATAACGTGGAAACAAACAATCCTTGGAGTCCCATTTTCAAAATAACCAAAGCAATAACATTTAATATTGTCGTTGTTGTTGCCGAGATAAAGGATGCTACCGTATATTTGACACTTTCTCCTAATCCCCTTACAAACTGCAAGAACAGTGCTGTAAATACCTGTAAAATCACATAAAGCAAAAGGAAGTATGCATTTTCGATATGTAATTTGGGAGTAATTATTAGATACATACCAAAATAGACAACAGATTGTATCATACTAGAAAACAACAATGTTGACAAAAGTTTGCTTTCTTCTTCTTTGTTCCCACGGTAATCTAACATAAACCTAAATAGTCCTTGATCTAGTTGCCAGTTTACCAAAGGCAATAATAAAGCTGAATATGTGACTAATAAATCAAATGTACCATACTCTTCCGTTGATAAAATTGCCGTATATAAAGGCAGTAGGAAAAAGCTAATACACTGCGTACATAACTTTCCCACTGTCAGTATGGCCGTATTTTTTGCTAATTCTGTTTTACGACTCATTAGTATCTCCTATAACAAGTTCTGCCTTGATATGTGGCTATAAAATACCAAGGCAGAACTGCTTATTTTAATATCCTATCAATGTAATCCAGTGACCTGTGACGTTCGTTGTCCAGTAGTAAATTCACTACATTCCATTCAATTTTTGGTATGTTCAATCCATTTGCAGATTTTCCTTTTACAAGTCCACATTTCTCTAACTTGAAAATATTGAGAATATTAAGAACCCTATCTTTTCTTTCAATCTCTGTTTCCACATAAAAAGGTGTGTTCAAGATAATAGAAAAAGCTGTAGCATGAAACGAATTTGTTACTACACATTTTGCACCTGCAATCCACTGCAAAAATTCTGCTGGGCCTGCAGCTCCAATGTGCTTAACATCACGATATTTAAACCACGTTTCCTGATCCCACAACATAAGAAGTTCATAGCCTGTTTCTTCGCTTAATTTTTTAGCAAACTCCAGCGCCGGTTCAGCGGTCTTACTATATCCCATTTTGAAAAAAAGGATGTAATCTTTTTTTACTGGCTTTGCCGCCAAACGCAACCAATTGCTTTGGGTTGTGAGGAAAACCGGATCTAATACAATTTCAATGTTTTTTTCTTTTAATCTTTGATTAAGAGCCTCTTTGGATGCACTTTCTCTTACCGAGATATTCTTAAACCTTTGAAGACACTGAATCATTTCATTCGATTCATCTGTTGAAAAATCAGCACCGCCTGTACTTGCTGCGTAAGCTATTTTTTCTACTGAGTCATCGATCTCCGGCAGAAAGTAGTGCATATCATGCTCAGTAAGATTGTAATTCCATACCTGATCCGAACCTACAATAATTTTTTCAAAGGAGTTGCAAGTCTTCTCAAAAGAATCTTCACTTTGGCATTGTCCTGAACAAATTGTATTTTCTTCTCTGAATGACTGAAACTTTGAATTTCGCTTGATCTTATCCGGAATTCTCAGTATGCTTTTAATAATAACTTTCGGATGCTTACTTTTGAATGGGCTAATTGAATAATCCTTATAAATAAACTCTGGCTCATAATTTATAAGTTCACATTCTGTACCACCATGTTCTATAATTGTCTTTTGTAATGATACAGCCTGTAGCAATGCACCAAAATTATTTGCAGAATGAAAAGTTAATATACCAATTCTGCTCATACATTTTCTCCCACGAATTCTTTCTTACATTTCTCTAGTACAGCAGCAATAACCTGATCCATATCGTAGTACTTGTACTCGCCCAGACGACCGCCGAAAATCACTTTATTCTCTGCATCTGCCAACTTCTTGTACTCAGAATACAGCAAGCTATTCTTAGCATCATTGACCGGATAATACGGCTCATCCCCCGGTTTCCATTCACTGCTATATTCACGGCTGATGATAGTTTTCGGCAAGTCATTTCCATTCTCATCCTTGCCGAACTCGAACCACTTGTGCTCGATGATTCGGGTCCACTGCGTCTCACGGTCCGTGTAGTTGACGGCAGCATTGCCCTGGAAGTTCGGCTGGTCGAGCAGCTCCGTCTCGAAGCGCACCGAACGGTACTCGAGGGTGCCCAGCTTATAATCAAAGTAGGCGTCAATGGGGCCGGTGTAGACCACCTTGTCAGCCAGCGCATCCAGCTCGGACTTGTGCTCCTGATAGTCCGTATTCAGGCGCACCTTGATGCCGTCCAGCAGGTTGGCAATCATCTTGGTGTAGCCGCCGATTGGGATTCCCTGATACAAGGCATTGAAATAGTTGTTGTCAAAGGTCAGGCGCACGGGCAGGCGCTTGATGATGAAGGCGGGCAGATCTTTGCAGTCGCGGCCCCACTGCTTCTCGGTGTAGCCCTTGATGAGCTTCTCATAGATGTCACGGCCCACGAGAGAGATTGCCTGTTCTTCTAGGTTTTTCGGCTCGCCGGTGATTTCCTTGCGCTGCTCCTCAATTTTGGCGGCAGCCTCCTCCGGCGTAACCACGCCCCACATCTTATTAAAGGTATACATGTTGAACGGCAGCGAGTAAAGCTCGCCCTTGTAGTTGGCTACAGGCGAGTTCGTAAAGCGGTTGAACTCGGCAAATTGGGTGATATAATTCCAGACCTTTTTGTTGTTGGTATGGAAGATATGTGCGCCGTACTTATGGACGTTAATGCCCTCAATGTTCTCGGTATAAATATTGCCCGCAATATTGGGGCGTTTATCAACAACTAATACAGATTTGCCATGTACCCTTGCTTCATGTGCAAATATTGCTCCGTAAAGGCCGGAGCCTACTACTAAATAATCATATTTCATATTCTACCTCGCATATTTGATGTAAAAGAGATGTTAATTGCCACTGCGACTGCATAGAAACAAAAAGTCGAATCATATATAGGATTTCCTGTCATTCCATATAACAACACAAAAAATTGAATTGCAAACGAAACCGATAAGGCTAATTTTATACTTGTCAATTCGACATCACGTTCTTGATGACTAAGAAAATTAATATTTTTCCATGTTATTACTATACTTGATGCCATTGCCATAATAAACACACAGAAACCTAAAAGTCCTGTTTCGCATAATAATTCAAGGTATATATTATGACACCCAGCAGTGGCACCCGTTAACGTACTCAAGCCGGATTTATATCGAAATCCATACCATCCGATTCCCAATATTGGATTTTGATTAAAAATAGAGCGCGCCCTATCCCACATAAGAATCCGCAATAAACTTGCATTATCAGATCCGGCTGTTTGAAATCGTTCAAATACTCTTGCAATATCTGGAACATAATCCATAAGAAAATTCAATCCTATCAAAGCAGCCACCGCTGCCATCATGAGCTTGAAGGATTTTAACAACCTTTTTTCAGGATTAACAACATAATAAACGACTATTAAAGTTGCTACGCCGAAAAGCAAATGTGCTCTTTTAGATGTAAGAAGAAGTGCGATAACTGTAGCAATACCAGCTATCATTATATATTTTCGCTTCTTTTCGTGACCATTTAAGGTCAAAAATACAGCCCATACAGTCAATAAAACTATTGTAATATATGTTCCATTTTGAGAGTAATGATCTGCAAGAGCCGCTCGATACCCATACAATCCGTCTTGTGTTCCATCTTGATATTGTTTGTAAGTTGTATTAATAAAAAGCTGATACAATCCATTATTCACAAAAAACAAAAGAGTTGCAATAACATTTGCTATTCCTACGGCTGTTATTATTTGGGGTGCCTTTTTTATCCAATCACAACTTTTAACGCTGGCAAATATGAATAAGTAAGCGCCTATTAATCTTATTGAATTGTAGTAGCCTCCACTCAAAAATTCTTGATTTCTAAAAAGCACAAAGAAAAAACAAAGCATCCAAGGTATAATAATACTTCTTTTCTTATAATACAGCGGTAATAATAAAGGTATCGCTCCAGAAAGAACCAAAATATATAGTCTCGCTTTATAAGGCAAAACGAACTGAGCAATCCCCCAATAATTTCCTGCAATCAGCAGCGTAATTAAACTTAGCGTTATAAATAATGTGTGATTAATTTTTACTTTCATTTCTACTCCCGTCCTCTATATCGTATTTTTTTCTTTTCACCAATTTCAAGCAAGAGTAGAAGTATAACGCAATATTCTTATCATACAAAAAAAACTTCAGTCTCTTTTTGAACGGTTGAGTATTACGTCTGTTTAAAACTTCGATCCATGGAGCAGTATGTAAAACTTTTGAAAATTCAGACACTTTCTTATTGAATGGGTCAGTATTTTCCTCTGCTAAATATGCTCTAAAACATATATGTTTTAGCTTCATAAGTAACCAATCTGTATATGCGGCATGCACAATGCCTGTTGAAGCACCATACTTTTTTTCCAGAATATCCACTGGAAGAGTTAATTGTCCCACGATTTTAGGATTATATTTATTCAACACACTATAATCATTTTGAATATAATAATACCATTTTTCATAAAGCATTCCAATTCGGTAATCCTTAGAACTATTTAACATGGTTAATGCCCAAATAGTATCTTCGCCAACTGCAACTCCTGGGATAAATTGATTTTCCAGTGCAATCTCCTTCTTCAGGAAATGTGCCCAACATCCTTCTCCATTAAATTCCCATCCATCCTGATCAGGTCTCCACCTCTCACAGCTTTTTGAAAAAATATGACACTCCAATTCTTTTTTCTTATGATCATCCAACAGTTCAAATTTTACGTTCTTTTCTCTACTTGGAAAAATACTTGGCCTTTTATCTGTTGTATTTATCATTCCAACTATAACATCACAATCATAATCCTCAACAGCTTGGACCGCGCTTTCTAGTAACCACGGAGTTAATATATCATCACCATCAACGAATAAGATATACTGTCCTGTTGCTTTATTCACTCCAAAATTACGAGCTACTGAGACCCCTTCATTTTTCTTGTGAAACACACTTATACGAGAATCTAACTGAACCAACTCATCTAGTCTATTACCGTAATAATCTTCACTTCCATCATCAATAATAATCACTTCAAAATTGGGGAAAGTTTGAGCAAGGATACTATCCAAACATTTTAATAAATCTTCATATTTTGTATTAAAAACCGGAATAATTATACTTACTATCATCGGTTAACCCTCCCCATATCTTCTATTTGATGCGATATTCTGCCAAACCAATTCGCTCACAATTTTGTTTTCTACCGTTATACCACATCAACAGTTTGTTTTTTTGTTTATTTAAAACAACCGTAGGCTTGTAAACTGCATCTGCATCCCAGGATTTTTTTTCTGGTGAAATAACAGGATTATCCATACTTCTAACCCAATTATGTATTCCGTCATTTGACTCTGCCATACAAACTCTAGCTGTATCCACATTTTGATATCCAATGTAGAACATATAGTATCTATCATTTTCCTTCAAAATATCGCATCCGCCTACCTTGCATTGATCATACTTTTCATTCGACTTTTCAAGTATAGGGTTATTTGCATACCTTTCCCAGTTAATGCCATCTTTACTTTCCGCATAGCAAAGAACATCTGGTTCAAATTGCTCACCAGCTGCATACCACATTTTAAAGATTTTTTCATCTTTGTCCCAGAGAACACACGGATTCATAACCGAGCCTTTTTCGTATGGCTCACTCGGAACAAGAATTGGTTTTTGTTGCATTCTTGTAAATCGAATGCCATCATCACTTGTGGCGATGCCTATTGCACTATTATTTCTACTTTGTCCAGTGTACCACATCAACCATTTTCCATCTATTTTACAAACAGAAGCGCGATTAACCCGTTCTTCCCAGCTTCCCTTATCCCCTGCTTCTAAAGCAACTTTCCATTTTTCCCATTCTGTACCATCCGTAGAATCAGTACATATTATTCCGCTATTTTTTCGTTCCGAGACAAAAAGGCGGTATCTATCTTCTATCATTACTACAAATGGATCAAACACGGAGGCTGTCGTTTCATCGCCAAACACTGGCGATCCATATTTTTCCCAACCTCCCTGCTGAGGAGCGTAATCATAAGTTGCTTTTTTATTATGGATATATTCAATTTTTCTTCTTACCTTTGAGAATACGCTGCTCATCAAAAGTCTCCTATCCTTTTATTTCATTGTGCCTTCCGGCATAAGAAATCACAAAAGCGTTGTCTGGAATTCCGTATTTCTTTCTGAAATCTTCTCTATTTACTTTTGCTTTACATCCAACTATTCCAGTTGGCATATAACGATACTTTTTTTCTTCTCGGAGTTGTTCATAACCTTCCCATGTATGATAATATGGTTCCTCCGCTTCCTTACATGGAAAAATAATATAATCTGCGCGCTTAAAAGAATAGGCATCCATTTCTTCAATTCTGTCAACCCATTTTTTCAACATCTTATAATCAAACGGATTCAGCCACGCTAGTTTTTCCTTAAACTTTGCGCACGGAGAATGCGATGTTAGAATTACAGTTACTGATATATTCTGTATCCAGGCGCACGACTTCTTCAAAATCTGTAATATCACTTCGACCACTCACCTGCCACATACCGGTAATTCCTGGTTTGATGGCAATTCTGGCTCTGTGATGTAATTCATATTTAAGCAATTCATCCTGTAATATAGGTCTGGTGCCTACCAAACTCATGCTTCCTCCTGATGTAAAGGTAGAAACAACTTTTTTTCAAAGAAAATTTTTCATCACAAAACCATGCAATTACCCTCAAAAAATCGCACAAAAAAAGAACCTCCGATTTCTCAGAAGTCCTTATTTTACGCCATTTCTTTAAAATTCATCTGCTGTCTGCACTGTTGCCTGCTTCATATCAAATTCAACCAGATTATGCTCTATATGGCACATTCCAGTCAATCGGTATGTCTTTTCCTTATCCCAATTACATGTATTCCAGATCATCCGTAACATTGGCACACTACTGATCTTAAATTCCCAATTCTCCGGATTGTATTTAGGCACACGAAAACATTCTGCTTCCTTTCTGGCACATGCCTGTACCACTAATCCTTTCTTATCAGGGTTAAAAAGGAACCGTATGTACCTCGGCTCTCCCAGTGCCACTATTGTTGAATGAAAAATTCTTATCTTTCCCCATTTTTGGCACAAAGAAATCCCTGGTATCATCATATTGTTTTCCTGCATATTGATACCTCCAATCTCAGAGCAGACTTTTCCCTGTCTTCATCTATTTTGGTGTTGTAAATTCCGCATATCCCTTCAGCATATTTATTTCCAAGGCTTTCTTATGTTCCTCTACTGGCAATCCAAAAGAATCTTTCCATTCTTTCGGATAAAAAGGTGTACGAGTCTTTTTATTTATTTCTTCAGTAGAAGTATTATCCTCTGATGCATTTGATAATGACGTTCCTTCTATATTATTGCTACTCTCTGCATTTTCCTGATTTTCTGCATTTTTCTTCTGACGTTTTCCCTTAGTATCCAGGTATATCTCTGTCTCCATCAAATCAAATACATATATTGTCTCACCTTCAAATGAAATCTTATGTCCTAAAATCTTATAACGGCAATCCAGATTCCACCCCATCATTTCATACATCATGGCAGAAAAGATTTTGTTTGTCATTTTCCTGCTTTTTCTTTTATCTGGTTTTGCCACGCACCAGCGAAGTGCGTCTTTATCATTTTCTTCGCACTTTCGGACAACCATTCTTTTATTTTCCTGGTTTACAAGTATCTGTATATAAACTGCATCCTCCAATCCGGCAATGCAGGCTGTATTAAATGTTACGCTGTCTCTCCGGATCACAACAGCAGGCTCCCTTAAATGTGCAAACAACTCACGTCTGACAACCTGATAACCGTCATAACTGAAATCCTCTGCCAACTCTATCGCTTTTTGATCAACAATCTCCTGCTCATCTGTGTAATTTGTTATATCACTCATATGTAGCACACCTCATTCTATCTATCAGTTTCTCAGCTTCATCTATCAAATCATCCAATATTTTTCTGGTTATAATTTCCATGCCTTCAACCGTCTTTGCCGGGCGTAGTATTTCCCAATTTCCTTTATATGCTACTCGTTGAAGAAAAACTGTTCTGTTTGTTGTTTCTCCAAAATTATGAATCCATGCTTTTGGATAAAGTACTTTCTTAACAGTCTTCATATTTTCAGATGGGGCTTCTACCGATGAGTCTATATGTTGTTCGTCAACATATTCTTGTACGAATACCTCTGGTTCTTCTAATTCAAATATCAATAGTTGTTCGTCTGAGTTGCCACAAAATTGTCCTCGTAATTTATATTTGCAATCGCTATCCCAATTCATAAGTTCAAATAACGGTTCCGAGAAGCCTTTGCAGCTCTTAGGCAGAACTGCCCAACGTCCATTTCGTATAGTTCCCCATTTTATCGCATTTACATTACTTTTTTCACATGGACGAACAGCAATACATTTCTCTACTGAATTAAATAGCAACTCCACATATTCTACATTTTCAAATTTTTTCATACATGCAGTATTAAACGCAATCTTTCCAGAAGATATTGTAACTGCCGGATCAAATCTTGTTGAGAAAAACTGTGCTCTTACGATCTCATATCCGCTCAAGTCGAAAGTACTTTTGATCGTTTTCTCTTCATGAATCTCGTTTGAATCTTCATCATATGCACTTAATGATGCTTTTTTATAATCATCAGTTGAAAATCCATTCCATGCCCGGTTTACCGGCACAAATCCTTTTAATACCCCTTGATCAACTACCTGTAATGTAGGCAAAGGATACCCTTTTCTACTATACTTTCCTGCTTCTAACAGTTTTTGTGCCGCATTATAAATTTCTCTGCTTACTATTGCCTCATGGTGATCTGCTTGCCTGTATTGATTTCTGTCATGGTTATTTTTCTTTGACTTATGATCCAGATAATTTGGTGTAAATGTTTTTCTGGACAAAACATCGCCACAATGTCTTTCATTGCGAAGAATATTTACAACTGCACTTCCTGTCCACTTTGTGTTTCCCAGTTTTGTTTTCCGTCCCAAATCCATTAATACCTCAGCTATTTCAGAAGTCGGAAAACCACTTAAAAACAGATAATAACACAGTCTGACCGTATCTGCTTCTGTTTCGTTGATAACAAGATTTCCATCCTCGTCTTTATCATATCCTAAAAGTTTTGGTGTCAGAAAAATCCCCCTTGAAAACCGTTGTTCAATAGAGATGTTCATAATTTCACTTTTCGTGTGCGATTCTTCCTGTGCTGCTGCCGACAACACTGCAAGCATCATTTCACTTGTATTATCAAGCGTATAAATGTGCTCTGTCTCAAAAAATACACCCACCTGTGGCTTCATATTTGCCAGTTCACGAACCTTAGCAATACAGTCAACAATATTTCTGGCAAATCTGGATACGCTTTTGGTAACTATCAAATCTATTCTTCCAGCTTGGCAGTCTGAAATCATACGGTTGAATTCATCTCTATGCAATAAGGATGTTCCTGAAATACCTTCATCTGCATATATTCCAACAAGGTTCCACCCTGCATGTTCTTTTATCATATCTTCATAATGATTTTTCTGCAGTTCATATGAAGATGTCTGATTAGCATCATCCGTAGACACACGACAATATGCACACACTCTTTTTGTGCCTACATCCTCAAATAGTTTTTCTTTCTGTTTCGCTGGAATGAACTCCAATTCACTACGATCTACGCCCTTGTATCTTGCACGAATCTTCTCTTTTCGTTCTTCCTGGCTTACAGCATGTTTTTCTTGTTCATTCATATGCTGTCCCCCACTTCCATATGCCAGTACCATATCTTGCCTTTTTTATATGCACTAATCTCCGCAATTTTCTTTGCTTCCTGTACCGTTCGCTTGGCAATACCATATTCTTTCATTTTTTCATAGATATATGTACTTGGCAGATCTTCCACCGCCAACAACGTTTGAAGATATTCAACCGCAACATCTTTTTTGGCGGTACTTTTTTCCACAGCCAGCAATTCCTCTATATTTATCTGACATTTTCCCATCCAGTGAAAACCTTTTTCTTTATCCAGTTCAAATCCGATTGGTTCGCCTTCTGGTGCAAGGCTCGATTTCACCGGAAACATATATCTTTTCCATGGTTCTTCTTTGTCTCTTGATACCATAAGAATACTTCTCACTGTTGCGGCAATATCAATACTTCCTAATCCTCTATAAATCTGCTTTCCACCGCTATTCTTTGTCATATGTCCCACCAGAACAATCGCACAGTTTGTTTCTTCTGCAACCTTGGATAGTTTTGACAGTGTTTCCCGCATTTTTACGGCATTGGTCATATTTCCATTATGTCCAATAAATGCCTGTATCGGATCAAGCACAACCATTTTTGCACCAATCTGGTTAATTGCAGTCTTTATGCGTTCATCTTCCAGTGTCAGTTCTCCATTATCGTCTTTTATAAATGCAACTCTATTACAATTTGCCCCTGCCTGTTCAAGTCTTGGTTTTATCGTATCGCCTTTTCCATCTTCTGAACATTGATATATCACAATCTCCGGTTCTTTTATCTTTTGACCGTCCGGTAAATATCCGCCTTTTGTCAATATAGCTGCAATATGAATAATTAATGTTGATTTTCCTTCTCCCGGATCACCCTGTAACATTGTAATTTTCCCACAGGGAATATATGGATACCATATCCATTCCACCTCCGAGGTTTTCACGTTGGAATAAAATTCAACACCTGTAATTGTATCTTCCAAATTTGATACCCCCGGTGTTTTATGTATTCTTCTACTACATGTGAATAATTGCACTAAAGTTCTACTTATATTTAATTATAATATATCTCTTTTAGGAATACAATAAGGAATATCAAACGTGTGTGGAGTTTCATTGTAAACATTAACTAATAGTCAAAGTCTAGGAGGTGACAGGTTTGGAAGTAGAAATTGATTATCTTGCTATTGGAAAGAGAATCCGCACTGCACGTCTGTCAAAAAAAATGACTCAGGAAACACTTTCAAATATGATTGACGTTGCCCCTACCTATGTCAGCAGTATCGAAAACGGACATACCAAGTTAAGTCTGGCTACTCTGTTAGGGATTGCACAGAGTCTTGATACAACCGTGGATCAGCTCTTATACGATAATACCCCTGTGTTGGTTTCCAAGTTCGATGCTGATATAAAAGAACTTACTTCTGATTGCAGCAATCAGGAAAAAGAATTTTTACTGGAAATTATAAAATCAACAAAAACTGCATTACGCAACTACAAGCCCGTCAAATAATTCAAGGATGCAGAAACTCCTTTATTTCTGCATCCTTCTTTTATACTTTTGCGGTCTTGCTTCCTTGCACTCTTATAATAAACGATGGAGGATTCAAATGAAAAAAAACGCTATACTTTTCTCAGCAAGCAATTATGAAAAATCGTCTCTAGTCAGAACAGACGATCTTCCTGGTGTAAAATATGATATTCAGGCTATGCATAAACGACTTGTTCAAATCGGATTTGATGTCAAACAAATCGAAAACGTCTCAAAAGATCAAATCATTCCTGCTTTAGAAGATAATGCTTCCCATTCGCCTTGTGATGCTATCCATATCGTATACTTTACCGGACACGGCGGACATAATAACGGTAATAATTATATTTATCCAGTTGATTTTGCATCCAAGTTTGAGAAAAGCAAAGATATTGAAGCATCCGCAATGAATATTCAAGATATTATCTCTCTATATAAAGGAAAAGGACGGCTTATCCTCATTCTGGATGCCTGTCGTTCAGATTTTGGCTTATCTAAAGGGTATTATTCTGAGATAACTGCTGCTGAAGATGTATATATTGCTTACGGAACTCAGTTTCAATATACTTCTATCGGTATTGCCAATCAAATGAGTCCATTTACCCAGGCTATCTGTGATGAGATTTTAGAACCAAACATTGATGTAGATGAGTTATTTACACGAGTACGCAGAAATGTGTATTCCAAATATCAAATTCAAATCCCTGCCAGTGTTAATGCCCTTCTCAATAAAATTGTTTTACATAAACAGTTAAGTTATACGAATTTCGATGAAGAAGTGTACAAATTTGTAAAAAAATATGCGGACGATTACAACAATAAATATGGATACTTTCATGGTGATGATCTGATTTTTATAGACGCTGCTCAATATTTCAATATCAGTTTTTTAGATGCCGTATGGAAATTTAGGAAAGTAGATAATAAGGTATATACTGATAGAGGTGCAAAAATCCCCCTCCTTCCAGAAGATGAATCAAAATTTGTCACCTTTCACGGATTATTCCGTGGCAAAGAATATTTTACATGTGATGAAAATCATACTTGGTATTATAATGGACGCCAAATCCGTATGGGAGAAATTCCACCATTACCAGCAAGTATGCAACCCGAAGCTCCTGAAGTCGGAAAAGAATTATATGTCACCTTTGACATTCAAAAATATGACAATTCTATCATAATAACCACCAACTTGCCTGATAATTATATCCTCCTAGTAAAGAGCAATCTTTCCAAAAATTCAGACCGCAAGACAGTAACAAATGGTTCTGTAATGATTGAAAATGCCCAAAATATTTCATCCATAACCATCGGCTCCGCTTTTATCACCGATTCTTCTGTTAAAGAACAACTAGGAAAAAGAGCCAGAAACCTTCTTGGCAAATATGTAAAATATGATCCTGTTTGTGGAAATCAAATAAGTGCTGTTTTTAACTTTTAACAGAATTACTCATTACTGCTGATATACAATCATTGCATATCAGCAGTAACATATATACTTACTCACAATACAGCCACCGATCACCCTCCCAATATGGCTGTGCTTCGCTTCTGGAATTATACATTTCATCAAACAAATTAAAAGCTACTAATCTTGCTGTGTCAAAATCAGAAATCTTTTTCCCATGATAATTCCAACGCCATTCTCCTGCATAGCAAACACCCCATCCCGTGCCGTATTTGCTACGCATGATTGTAATGTTTTCGCCTTTATACTTTAATGTAAAGTTCCCAGATCTAACTACCTGACGCCATTCTTTTTTCATAAAATTCTTTTTTCGTTGTACTCGATTTTTCAAATCTCTTTCCCTTGCTTCCGGATTTTCATAGTCATCCGTCATCTTGCACGCACAATCACACCCTACTCTCAGTTCTCCTCGATATTCCGGATGCGTCATAATATGCACATATCGTATCTTCTCATTACCACACATTTCACATCGTTCGTATCTTATTTCTTCGCCAAAGTCTACTTCCTCCCCCAAATCTTCTATTCCTATTTCCGTCCATCCTTTGTGTGGAATGCCTTTCTTATCCCATCGCATTTTACCGCCTCCCGTCAATATTCATACTAAATATGCTAACATATTATTTTCAAATATACAACATATAGGGAAGTTAGTGCCTATCTTTTTCAGCACAACTTCCCTATACCATACTTCAATTTTTAAATTTCCGAATCAAACATTGACAACCCTGCCAACATCATATCTTCATCCATATCTAAATTTTCATTATCTTCCGACTCCGCTTCTGGCTCATTCTGATTACCTGTCTCAGTCATAGATTTCTCAATTCTTGATAAAAAATCTTTATCCTGCAATAATTGCCTTTTAATATCTTCTATATTTATGTTTCCGGTGGAAGAAAACGTATTCACTGCTGTCTCTCCGTTTTTCATCCAGGCATGAACCAGTTCTGTCACAAGTGCTGTCTTGCACCTTTTCTTGGTTTTTAAATATTCTCCCGCTTCCCTTTGACGTTCATCATCTTCATTGAAGATCAGCACGACCTTTATTTGTCCCATGAACCGCACCTCCTACCCTCTACGCAGACGAGCTGCTGTCAATTTCTCATATCCGATAGCATTGGCACGCACATCATCAATAAATTCCACATATTTGAACTCTGAGGAATTTTCGATCTGTTTTTTCAATAACAGACTTCCACCACCGAGAAAAACAGCCGGATTAGTTCTGAAATCAGTCACATGAGTATGGAGTTTATTAATGATTCTCTGCAACCAGTTTTCTGCCATTCTCTGAATTTCCACAATTACTTCCTCGTCCAGAATGGTTTCCTCCTGCATTAACACCTGTTCCACATCAGAAGAATCTAAGTGAATACCATAGTTCTGCTGTATTGCATTGGAAATTTCCGACCTAAGAACTGCCATACCAGAACGATCACTGACACGAACAGATAAATCTGGTTTTCCATTTCTAATCACCAGAAGATCAACCGTTCCGTCTCCAATATCAATGCAGTTTACTGTGCGGTATTTCTTTAAAAGACTTGCTTTAAAGCACATAACAGCCGCAAAATTCTGAGGGCTGACAAATACATCCTTCAAATAGAAACTTACTGTTTTCTCATTCATTTTAAATGTAATTCCATGTTTTGCATAATCTAAAAAATATTTCTTGAATGATGTTGCCTGCTGTCCATAATCTGCCGGAGGTAATCCGATTCCCAGTACTACATCTTTTCCCGTCAACGTAATCCCCTTATTCCGGGCTTCCATTGTAAGAGCATATAACGTCAGAATAAAATAATCATCATCTACTGTTTTGTCCGCCTTAAATGGCATTTTTGTATCAGACAACGTATAATAGGTTCCTTGGTATTCCAAAATATCCTCATTCATAAATCTTCCCGGTTCTGACACATATCGAACAAGTCCACATGGGAAACATACGCTTTCTCCCTTCATATTTCCATTTCCATGGTCAATTCCAAAAATAATCTCTGCCATTGCTTTTCCTCCTGTTTTTTAACTGTACTTTAAGTAACATCAGCACATCTCTCAGTTTCAATTTTACTAATATTTAAGTAGCACTTATCTGTAATCTGCTATCACTTTTGTATGTCTTGTTCTACTTAAATATTACTTTTGTATGTGTTTTAAATATATACCATACATTTGTATGTGTCAATACATTTTTATATATTTTTGTGTATTTTATGATAGGAAATATGATATAATCCAGCTATGGAGGTAGCATAATGACTGTTGGTGAAAAAATTAAATATTTTAGAACTTTACATGGTTTTACCCAGGATCAGCTTATACAGACTACTGGTCTAAGCATAAGTACATTGCAAAAATATGAATCTGATGAACGCAAACCTAAACCGGAACAGCTCTTAAAAATATCCCAGGCACTCGGCATCAGTATAAATGTTTTCATGGATTTTGATATTCATACCGTTTCTGATCTGCTCTCACTTATTTTCAAAATGAATGAGCAACTGGATTTAAACTTTAATTCTCAAAAGGACAGCAATGGGAATATTCTGCCCGATACCCTGACGCTTTCATTTGGAAATCCAGTAATTAACCAAAAACTTTCTACTTACGTTGCTTTTCTAAGTAAAATGGCAGATTCAGAAAAGGAACAATACACCCAGGCACTTCAGGAATTAGAGAACCACCTTCTTGATGACAGTACAGATATTCAAAAAACAGCTCCGATCAAGGAAGCATCTGCTCCAGCTTCTGATTCTGCTTTTTCCGATCCTTCCTATCAGAAAATACAGAACCTGTTATCTGATTGTACTTCACAGGAAATGGAATGGATTTTAAAGTCTGTACAACTTATAAAAGAATGTATGCGTAATACTCCTGAGTAGCTATAATTTTTCCGCAACCAAATACAAAATGAGAGGAAAACAGTTGTCATGCTGCATCCTCTCATTTTCGTACTATCATTTTTTCAAATCTTCTATGATCTTTTCCAGATTAATACCCATTCCATTAAATTGTGGCTGTAAAATCAAATACTCTTTCAACGGTGAAAGCTTACCAAGTATCTTCCTAATCCGACCACTTTTCTTTTCCAGCTCTAATTCCAGCTCCTTCAAGCACAATTTATAATATGGAACTGCAATATTTATTTCCTTCAAATAACCTTTCAGTGTTTCTATGCTTGAAGTGTCGTTCAAACGTATGGCTGCATTTCCTAATATTATCAGAAAATCTATACAATCCACGCCCAATGTATTAAACTCGACATTTTCCAGATATTCTTTTAAATTCTTAATCTTATTTTGTTCTACCAAGCAATCCAACAAATAAATCTGTGCAAATGCGTTTTCTTCATATCCCAGACTTGTAGTAAAATGTTGCTCTGCCACTTCATAGTTTCCCAACTTCCAATTTACATAGGCTATGTCAGAAAAATATTTTGCCTTGCCAGAACTATTGAAATTATCAACCTTCATTTGCTTGCGGATCTCCAGAGCTTTATCGAGCCATTTTCTATCTGGCTCAAAATTATAATACAATTCATACATTTGAGCAGTTATATCCTGTGAATACAGCTCAATTTCCGTATAAGGTACTCCTTTTTCCAATTTCTCAATCACTTCATCTGCAATCTTTTTTGCACCCTCATTATCGGATACTAACGAAAGCTGTATTGCCTTGTCAAATTGAAATTTTAATTTCATCAGAGAATCCTCTGATTTTTCGATCAAAATGTCATCTAATTTCAGCAACTTTGTCAACTCTCCTGTTGGTAATATTACTGACCGCAGTAATTCCAACATTCTTTGATCTGTGTGTACATCGACTTTTATATTCTTTGCAATAGCTTCAATCTGTTCTGTGAATCTGCCATCTTCATTATTCAAATCATAATACAATAACTGGTAGTATTCGCATTCATTTTTCCATTCTTCCGCATCAACCAATTTATTTATAGTCTCAAATCTTTCTCCCCAATTATCAGTATTTCCTTCCGGAATGCTGCAAAAAATGCGGTCTGCCAGTTCCGATAATGCATTTATATCTTGATGAAGTATGAATTTCCCAATTGCCGGATTATCCTTTAAACTTCTATTTGTATGCTTCTTAACTTTCACCAGGTAATCCGTCAGCATAGCAATTGCTATGTAATATGCTTTTATATAATTTTTACTTTCAAGCTCCCTTTTATAATCCTCTATTTTCATTCCACTGAATGGTTTACAGCAAATCCCATACATTCGCCCTGATCCGCAAAGACATTTTTCATCATCTAACATATTTCTTCTCTCCCTGTTTATGTACTGATTGATATTCTACCACATCTTTCTGCATCAAGAAATGGCAAAATAAAACCACAGGCTGTCAACCCGTGGTCATATTCTCTACCATATTATTCCCTTACATTCTTTTTCCGTTATATCCGGCCAGCATTCTGCTGATCGGATAGCCTACTATGTACCATATTGCTCTGACTGCCAGACCTGCTGCAATCACACATCCAAATACGCCACCTACAATTACGCACAGGGCAACCATTCCAAGAATACCGGATAAATCCCAGTGCCATGGAACAATAATAAACATATGCGGTATTCCTACCGGAACTCCATACACCAACATCAAGCGGAACCAGTCAATTTCTCCATTCACTATATAAATATACTGTCCAAGCCAGCCGATCAGCAACAAACCTGTGAATACTAAAACCCCTTTACATATAAAATTCTTAAATGTCATGCTTCTTTTTCCCCCTTCTGGTATTTTTCGATTGCCCGCATGAGAATATCATCAAACTTAAACACAACCTCTATCCGTTTTTTATCGTACACATATACTGTATCAATTGTAGCATCAACCAGCTCCTGTGTGATTTTTTCATGCTGCATTTCTCCATCAAGCAACTCTATCGCAGACGCTACTTTGTTTTTATAGGTACTTTCCTCTACTGATAAGTGAGTAAGTCTTTCCATTTCCGTCTCATTGCGGTTGACTTTATCTGTAAGCTGTTGCTTCATAAGCAAATATTTATCTTTTGTAATAATTCCTTCTGCATATGCTTCATATTGCCGCATTCGCTCACTTTTCAATTTGTCATTTTCTAATTCCAATTGCTTTAGCTTCTTTTTCCTTACACCGTCTAACGCATTTGCTTTTTCCTCAATATCTTCCCGAATCATATCAAGTACATAGAGAACTTGTTGCAGTGCATACCATACATGCCCCTCTATAATCATAACAGGAACCGCTTCATCTGAACATTTTGAAAACTTCCCCGTCAGTTTTTTATGCGGACAGTACACTTTATCATTTGCACCAGACTCCATCAGAACCATCGAACGTCTGCAGTTTCCACATCTTAATTTCCCCTTCAATGCAAATTTTCTTGTTCCTCGGTATCCTGGCTTATTCATAAACATGATCGTTGCTTTTGCCAGTTCATATTCTTCTTCTGATACGATTGCCGGATGAACATTTTTTGTAATAACCATATCTCCATATTTTGATTTTCTGGTTATTTTACTTCCAACTGCAACACTCTGTCGTTTTCCCTGTACTAATGCTCCTGTATATTCATATCTGCAAAGGATTGTACGAATCATCCCACAATCCCATAATACTTCTGTCTCTGGTAATTTCTGATTATATCCATAATGTGTCAGACCATTTTCTTTATTATATTTTCCCGGTGTAGGTATCTTCTGCTCATTCATATAATACATAATCTGCGTAGTATTACAGCCTTCTATTGCTTTGTCAAAAATAGCTCTTACATATTTTCCTGCTACCGGATCGATCACCCATTCTCCCGTCTCAGTATCTCTTAAATATCCAAATGGCGGTTTTCCTCCCGTCCATTGTCCGTTTTTCCATTTCACTCTCAACGCACTTTTTATCTTCTTCGAAATATCTTTGCTGTAAAGATTATTAACCAGGTTATGAATAGCCATATCCATTCCCATCGTTTTCCCAAGATAATCATTACTGTCATAATTATTGTTGACTGAAATAAAACGAATTCCCAGTATTGGAAGTATCTGCTCCAGATAATCTCCAACACCAATATAATCCCTTCCAAATCTGGAAAAGTCTTTTACAATGATCGTATCTATCTTTCCTGCCTTTGCGTCTTCTATCATTCTTTTAAATTCCGGACGTTCAAAATTTGTTCCCGTATAGCCGTCATCGGCGTATTCTATATATTCGTCAGCCAGATCATCCCTGTCCTGCAAAAAGTTCACAAGAAGCGTTCTCTGATTTTCAATACTATTACTTTCATCTTTATTATTTTTTCCCAGATCACCATCTGCAAGTGACAATCTAAGATATAATGCGTTCTTCAGCACTCTTAACACCCTCTATCAATTCTATTATCTGCTGGAATTTATCATCACATTTGAAACATACATGAATGTTCCCATTTTTATATACTTCCACATATTCTACAAGTTCCTGCACCAGCTTTTCATTGAAACTTCGTTCAGACAAATATGGCTCCAGATTATCTACCATATCCATATATCTGTCGGCTTTCTTTTCCAGCATTCTTTGTTTCTGTTTTGCAGCTTGCAATTCATCCCTTAATTCCTGTAAGTTCTGAATGTACCGCTCCTTCATCATGTCAAAATCTTCTTTTTCAACAATACCACATACATAATTTTCATATAATGTTGCATTCTTTTCTTCTGCCTGCGATACCTTTCTTTCCAACATCCGCACATTTGCACCGGCTTCATAAAAAGCATTTTTTTCACTGGTATCGGTTTTCATTTTCTGTAACAACTTCTTCCTGTCGCATAAACTCCTTATAAGAATTTGAATCTGATCCATCACAAGCATTTTCAGTAAATTTTCTTCTATTTTCTGGTCACAATGATTTTTAGCATGATTTTGGGCGGAACACGTGTAATACATTCCAACTTTCTCCATCGTTTTATAATTATGCGTATATCGGACACAATACATCGTCCGACCGCAATCTCCACACCGTACCATTCCGGCAAAGTAATCTTTGTATTTCTCCCGATCTTTCATATATTTCACACGCCAGTCCTTCGTTATTTTTTTCATTGCATTTGCTCTTTCCTGCAATTCTTCATAATCGTCTCTGGCAATCATAGGCTGATGCATATCTCTTTGAATATTCCAGTCTTCCGGACTTGTCTTATACTGTTTGACGCCTTTATACAACGCTTGTTTCAATTTTCCTGTCACAATATCTCCGGCATATGTCGGATTATTCAAAATTTTATCTACACTGTCCGCACGCCATTTTGTCTTTTCCAGGGGAACCGTTAAATTTTCCATCTTCTCTCTCTGCCCTGGTGTTGCAATACCCATAAGATTTAATCTGTCTGCAATTTTAGGCTTACTGACTCCCATCATGTACCACTGAAATATCATTCTTACAAATGGGGCTGTCTCCTCATCCACAATCTGTCTGTGCCTGTCTTCTGAGCGAATATACCCAAACGCCACCTTACTCAATGTCACATTTCCATTTCTCCTCTGTGCATCCTTTGCAGCCAATATTTTCTTTGACATATCTTTTGCATACATGGCATTAACCATATTTTTCAGAGGTACACTGATATTCTCCTGATCTTCCTTTCTGGAACTGTCATAATCATCCGTAATTGCAATAAACCTTACATTAAGTCTTTGAAGAATGGTTTCCAGATAATATCCTGTTTCCAAATAATCCCTGCCAAAACGTGATAAGTCTTTTACAACAATGCATTGAATTTTTCCTGTTTTCACATCTTCCATAAGTTTTATGAATCCAGGTCGATCAAAATTGGTTCCACTAAATCCATTGTCACTATATGTACCTGCCAGTCGCAAGTCAGGATGTTCTTCAATATATTTTTCAACCAACATCTGTTGTACTACCAGCGTTTCATCTGTCTCATTTCCACCGTTCTCAACAGACAAACGAACATATATTGCTGTATCTAACAGATTTTTATTTTTGACTATGTCCTGAGAAATATTTACTTCAGTACTTTTATTTCTTCTGCTTTTTCTCGCCATAAACTATTCCTCCAACCATTCTTCTGGAAAATAATCTCTCCATCTCTGCATTGTCAAATACACATGCACCTCTTTGAAATTTGAAACAATTATTTTATTTACCCATTTCTTCACATGTTCAAATTCCAGATCTTCTGGAAGCTCCACTCTCTGAAACGTCTTTATCCATTCATTTTCATTGCTGAATGCTTTCTTCATCTCGGCAAACCGCTCCATAAGTCCTTCAAAATCCATTTCATACATTTGTAGCTGTGACTGTATTTCTTCTTTTTTATTCAGATACTCTGTCTCTGTAAGCTCATTATTTTTAAATTTCTCATATATCGGAATACGATCTTTTTCTACCTGCTCCATTTCCTGAAATATCATCCAAGCCTTTTCTGAATATTGCTGTTGTTCTTTTTGTAACAGTTTCTGTATAGCTTCCGTTTCCAAATATCTGGTCATTCTTTCTGCCATATCCATTTCCGATTGAATTGCTTCTTTTACTGCTCTTGTAACTACGTCTACTTCTATATAAATTCTTTTGCTCTTTGGTAGCTCATTTATCTTTGAATTCAATACAAATACAGACTCTCCGCTTTGAAAATTTCTCAAATACAGTGGTTTTCCTGTTTCTTCATCAAATATTTTATGAACATACGGTCCCAGTTTTCCGCCTTTGCGGTTTTTTGTCGTTGACCGGCTTTTTACAATTTCTTTTGCCTTATCAAATACGCCTTTTTCCAATATCGGAGTAATTGGAATTGTACAGAGTTTTCCATTGATTGTTTTCTTCCAATAGCCGTCATACGCTGTACAGTCTAAGATTCTCCGAAGCGATCCTTCACTCCATTTATTTTCATAATGTGGCCAATGCTTATGTCCCACCCTGGCATTATGTACCATAGGTGATTCAACACCTCTCTCATTCATAATATCGGCTATTTTTTTTACTGATACACCATTCAAAAGCATTTGAAACACTTCACGTACAATCGTAGCTGCTTCTTCTTCAACCAGTAACTCTTTCCGGTCTTCTGAAAGTATGTATCCATACTTTTCATCATGTACGTTATAATATCCTTCAATTTGCTCTCGCACAGCGAACTCCCGCATACTCTTTATCTGTACCGCAATTTTTTCTTTTCTAAAATATTCACCAATTTCTTCTCTGCTTTTTCCGATACTGCAAAAATCATCCTGTACTACTGAAAAATGGATTCCTGCCGGGAAGAATGTTTTTGCAAGGACATCTTCAGCACAGGAAATATATTTACCACAGCGATCAATGCTATTTACCACCACCATGTCAAACTTCCTGCTGATACCATCCACTGTCATTTCTTCAAATGCAGTATTCTCGTTATCATCCCTTTTTCTGTCACTGTATTTCGCAACCAGCTTCCAGCCATGCGATTGTATATATTTTTGAATCTGTTCATTCTGCTGCTGAATAATATCTGTCGGAATGCTTTCACTGTATTTGCATGATGTGGTTCTTGTGTAACTTACGCACCGCATTTGAATCTACCTTCCTTTTCTTCTATTTCCCGAATATTTTGAGCTACCTCCGTCATTTCCTGTATTTCATCGGCATACTTAAACTGAATTTCCAGACGGTCTTTTCCATAAACGATAATCTTATCAATTAATGTGACTACTGCTTTACGGTCAAGCTGTGTGATATTCTGATAGCTTTTAAAATCTTCTATCCAGGGATGTTCCCTTTTCCCTTCCACTACTGCCTTTTCTTTCTTTTTTTCCAGTTCACGTTTTGCTTCTTCCGCATTATGCAACTTATCCGAAAATCTCTGGTTATACTCATGGTATTCTTCTCTGGTCACAATATTATCCAACATATCCTGATATAAACGAGTTTTTAAATCTTTATATCTTTCCACTTCCTCATGGAGAACAGTCAACTGCTTTTCCAGTGAATCAAATTCTGTTTTTTTATAATTTTCCATTCCACTGTCCCGGATAATGTTTTCCGCATCTACTAATAATGCAATCTGCTTCTGAATCGCTTCCAACACAACTGCATGTACAATTTTTTCACTGATCAGATGTGAGCTGCACCCATCTCCGTTTTTATATGTAGAACAATGGTAATAATAATATCTCTTTCCTTTTTTAGATGTGCTTCTTTTTACCATGTTCTGTCCGCAGTCTCCACAGCGTAAAAATCCCGAAAACAAATATACAGAATCTTCATCCGGTGCAGTACGGGTATCCAGTTCCAGCAGTGATTGTACATACTGAAATATTTCTTCTGCTATGATAGCTTCATGAGTTTTTTCAACCCGAATCCAGTTTTCTTCCGCTACTGGTCTGCACTCTTTTACTTTGTAGTTGATCTTACGATTTTTTCCCTGAACCATCGTCCCGGTATAAAGCTCATTTGTCAAAATACGGTTCACTGTCGTAACTGCCCATTTGGGATTAGCTCCCGAACGAAATCCACTGTTATATTTCATTCCACGGCTTCGCTTATACTCCAATGGTGGCAATACTCCCATTTCATTCAATTTTGTAGCAATTCTCTGAGAACTGTACCCACCCATTTTCAGATTAAAAATAAACCGAACAATCTCTGCTGCATATTCATCTATGATAAGATGATTTTTGTTCTCCGGGTCTTTCTGATACCCGTATCCTGCAAAGCTTCCTATGAACTGCCCATTTTTTCTTTTCACATCTAACTGACTTCGGATTTTAATTGAGATGTCCCTGCAATAAGCATCGTTTATCAGATTCTTAAAGGGAACTATGATCTGATCTGCATCATCCGATTCTGCAGCACTGTCATAATGGTCTGTAATGGCAATAAACCTGACTCCAAGAAACGGAAATATCTTTTCCAGGTATCGTCCTGTTTCGATATAGTTTCTTCCAAGTCTGGATAAGTCCTTAACGATGATACAGTTGATTTTCTTTTTCTTCACATCTTCGAGCAACCTTTTAAATGCTGGACGCTCAAAATTTGTTCCACTGTAACCATCATCAATATATTCATCGACCAGGGTAATGTCCGGGTGCTGTTTTACAAAATCGTTAATGAGACTTCTTTGATTGCGGATACTATCACTTTCCAGCTTGTCTCCATCTTCTCTGGAAAGTCTTAAATAGTCTGCCGCTAATATAGACTTTTGATTAAAATACATAAAGCCATCAACCTCCTAATTTACTATGCCGTCCGGCGGTGTAAACCAAGAAATTCATGGCTTCTTGAATGCTCTTAAATTTTGACCCAACACCATATTAACATAACTTCTGGCTCACTGCTACACCTTTTTTCATTCTTTTCCAAATTTCTTTCTGACCTGTTTTTTCGTTCTTCATAATGAAATACACCTGTTCAGACTTTCTTCCAGCGTACATTTCCCGGTAAAACTGATTTTCACTGCCACCCCATGAGAAATATAACAATATGGGTTCTTAATCTGATGAATATAGTCTGCAATCCGTTCCTCCTGTGGCAACTCCGTTCTTATCTTTACGTGCTCTATATCAATCAGATTACTGGTATCTATATTTTTGAGGTCTACCTCTGCCATTGCCTGCATTTCCTCCGGTGTTGGTAATTCTTTTACTGACATTCTTTTACACCTCCTGAAAATTTCCTTCTACCTATAAAGCCCGGCAGAGGTTATTTACCAACCCCCTTTTTCAGATTTTTTTACTTTTTTCATTTTAGGGGTTTGTAAAACAGCTTTCTCACGCTTTATTAGTAGAGGGATTTCTTTCTTAGAGCAAGTTTCGCCTTGGCAGCCAAAAACTCGGATACCGAGTTTTGCCAGCAGGCAACTTGATGGGGATTTTGCTCCCCATACCCTCAAATACAATTAAAAATTGTCTCGTTGGTTCCCATTTGCATGGTCACAGCGTAATAAAGTTTTATTACTTGCCTTTCACTGTAAACGTGAAATTTGCCTGTCTGTAAATCATCGGGAGATAACGAAGGAAGGAATAGAAATTATGACAAGACCAAAGAAAGAAAAAGAAATGTCCCGCAATCAACGTATTACTGTCCGATTCACGGACACTGAATTTGCCATTATTGAAAATGCCGCAAAGCAAGCCAACCTGTCGCTGGCAGCTTATGTACGAACTCAAACCTTAAAGGGAAATGTACATACAAAAATCGAGATTGTTGCTGATGTTCCAGAAATTAAAAGTCTGCTTGCAGAGTTCGGTAAAATAGGCAGTAACCTCAACCAGATAGCAAAATATTTTAACCAGGGAGGAATTCTTTCACAGGAAATGCGTGGAGAAATAAATAAGCGTCTTCGGGATTTATATGAAATGAAATACAAGGTAATGGAAATGGCAGGTGATTTTCGTGGCAATACTGAAACATATCGCAAGTAAAAATGCTGATTACGGAGAAGCTGAGCGTTATCTGATTTTTCAGCATGACGAATATACGCAAAAACCTATTCTTGATGATGAAGGGCATATGCTCATTCGTGAAGAATATTATCTTGACGGCTTAAACTGTGATCCGTTTAGTTTTGCTGCTGAGTGCATGGAAACAAATGCCTATTTTCATAAAAATCAGTCTTTTAACGAAATCAAATCTCATCATTATATTATCAGCTTCGATCCCAAGGACAGGGACGAACATGGTCTGACGGGTGAACAGGCTCAAAAGTTAGGGTTGGAATATGCAAGAGAAAACTTTCCCGGACATCAGGCTCTTATCTGCACACATACTGACGGTCATAATGGAAGTGGCAATATCCATGTTCATATCGTAATCAACAGCATTCGGAAATATGATGTCGAACCACAGCCATATATGGAATTTGACCGTGACGCAAAAGCCGGCTATAAGCATCATCTTTCTGACAGATACCGAATCCATCTAAAACAAAAAGTCATGGATATGTGCAACGCCAACGGACTAAACCAAGTTGATCTTCTGACACCTGCCGAAAAGAAAATATCTGAGAAAGAATACTGGGCGAAACGCAGAGGGCAGAAAAAACTCAATCAGCACAATGCTGAGCTTGAAAAAGAAGGGCTTACACCAAGGCAGACAACCTTTCAGACCGAAAAGCAATTTCTTCGTAATGCAATTGAAGATATTTCTTCAACCGCAGTCTCACAAGAACAGTTTGCAAAATTGCTGTCAGAAAAATATAACATCACCTTTAAAGTTAGTCGTGGCAGATACAGTTATCTACATCCAAATCGTAAAAAATATATTACCGGCAGAGCACTGGGAACGCTTTATGAAGAAAAGCATCTATTAGATGTATTTCAGAAAAATGCCAGTCAACAAATCTCAAAACAGCCAGCTTCTGATATTACCAACAATATCAATTCTTCTGCTATGCCTACATCTTCTGATTTTGGATCTTCTCATGCATTCCTCTTTATCAAATCTGACTTACGACTGGTAACGGACTTACAGCATTGTATCAAAGCACAGCAAAGTCAGGCATATGCTCAAAAAGTAAAATTATCCAATTTGAAGATGATGGCTCAGACCGTAGCCTATGTGCAGGAACATGGCTTCCAATCAAAAGAAGATTTAGATACTGCACTTTCCAATGCCACTGCTCAAAGCACCACTGCCAGAAATTCCCTAAAAAATACAGAAGATACTTTAAAAGGAATCAACGAGCAGATTCATTACACCGGGCAATATCTGGCAAATAAAGATCTCTATTCCGAATATCGAAAAAGCAGGAATAAAGAAAAATTCTATGAACAACACCGGGCAGAACTCACCCTTTATGAATCAGCTCTCCGAATACTGAAAGAAAAAGCACAAGGAAAGAAATTACCCACCTTGAAAATGCTTCGTGAAGAAAAGAGTCGTCTGACTGCATTGCAATCCGACCAACGTGAAGAATTTAATGCCCGTCGTGAATATGAGCGGGAGCTTCGCACCGTATGTTCTAATGTTGACATCATACTCGGCACCCATCAGCCACAAGAGCGACAGCTTGAACAGACCCATGAAAAATGATAAGCAAAAACTGAGGTTTCTTCTTTGTGGAAGTAAACCTCAGTCTTTCATTCAACCATTTCTCCGTCTACATACATCGTAAATTTTTCTGGATTATGAACAATATCGTAATCTTCATTTTCTTCCTCTGACAGATACGATATTTCACAGAACTTTTTGTTATCATCAAAATCCTTTTCTGTCTTATACACATTAATCTGCAACTCTGTTGGACACACCATATCATAAGAGAACTTAATAGACTGAAAGGAATTATTCTGGCACATTTCTACAATCTGCTTCGCCAATTTATGTTTATCTTCAATTTCTTCCTGATTTGCTATAACCGTCAAATGCTCCGTCGTATTAAAACGTGAACTATTAATTGCATCCGGGATTTCTGAAAGAGGTTTTGACTGCACTGTATAGAAATAACTACATATCCCCACTACTCCTATTAAACAGGCAATTATCAGTATCTGTCTCCCAATATTTGTCTTTTTCAAATCTGCTCCTCCTTATACACATGGGTTCCGAAAACAGAACCTTTGTTACTTTCTATCTTAACCCTATAATGAAGGAAAGACAAGAAAAAGGTGGAGATACCCGTTGATTAAATATGATAACCTGTGGCTTACCATGCAGAAGAAAGGTATCACAAAATACACACTTCACAAAGAATACCATTTCAGCAAGTCACTGATACATCGTTTGCAGAACAATGAAGGTGTCAGTATGAATACCATTAACACCCTCTGCAACATTTTGGATTGTGAAATAGAAGATATTGCAACTCACTACAAAGACTAGCCTTAAACGAGAGGATCGTTACTGGCCAGTCTTTTTATATATGAAAAAAGCCCAGCCACAACCAAGTGACCAGCCTTTCTTCTTTGCTATTTCTTTGCTCTCTCCATATCTTGCCCCATAATTTCCTGCATGGCTTTCTTTCCACTGCGTCGTGCAATTTCTTTCTCTTTTTGATGGAGCTTTGCCAGAACGGATTCTTTCGGACGCTTCTTTTCTTTTTTTGGTGCAGCATTATTGTTGAGTCCGTCAATCATATTATAATTTGCTTCCTCTGCCATTTCTGCACTTCGTAGATACTCACCGTTTTCCAGATACTTTTGCCAATTCTCCAGCTTTGGTTTTTGCTTGTCCGGTGAATCCTGTGCCGGTGGATGCAGATAATCACGAATTTTCTGTTTTACTTCATCATCAAATCCGTTATAAGTACCATCCACGAGTACCTTTCCATTCTGGTCAAGCACTACATAGGCAACATCTTTTCCATGTTGCTCATGCTCCATGAGGAAAAAATTTTTCCCTTCCATAAGAATATAATCTACTACTTCCCATGTACCGCCTTTTCCACTGATTTCATATCCTGCTGTGTCCTTCATAAGTCCACCAGAAGAAGATGGAATCCTCATAAAATCCGGTACTACAACAAAGGAATTCTTATTTACATAGTAAGCTATTGTTTCACCGTTGTCATTCAATACCAGAACATCACTGGTACTAATCGCATGTCCCTTATAATTGTGTGGTTGTCTCTGATCAATATTCTTTTTTACCTGTTCAGGTGTTTCGCCCGGTTTCATTGTACCAATATATACCTGTTCATAATTTCCCACCTGCACAGGAATCTGCTCCTGTGCAAGTTCTTCATATGTTCGATAAAGAAAATTTCTTAATTCCGGTTTTCGTTTTAACTGATAAACTGCAAACTGACTCGTACTCATTCTTCATCCACCTCCAGATCTGCTTTATAAATTTCTACGGTTTTCTGCAATTCTTTATACCCTTCATCGCTGAGATAATATAATTTCTTAATCGTTGTAAAAATCAGAAATTTCATATCTTCATCCAGATAGGAAAAAATTTCATCCATCGCCTCCATCGTCTGGACTCTGTCTCCCGTATCAAAAATTGCCACAGCAATATATTCATCTTCGTCAAATCTTACCATCATAATGTTACTTCTCCTTTCTTGCGAGCCTTGGTTTTTTCTTTTGCGCTATTCTGTTCCTGCTCTTTTATCTTTGCCTGACGCTCCCGCAATGCCTGAAGAACCGATTGCTTCTTTCCTTTTGGCTGTCCGGTCTGCTCTTTCGAAATCATTTTGCTCTCAGCAGTCTTTTCTTCTGTTCGAGACTTTTCCTGTTTCTCTGCAAAATACTTCTCCACATCATCCATTGCTTTCTGAACCAATGGACTGTCCTTGTAATATTGAATCATGTTGATACCTTCACGATCAACAGTCCCCATTCTCATAAGATCATACGGTCCGTCATAGTCACTTCCGTCATGCAGCTCAAACCCGACTCCTTTAATTCCATTCATACGATTTGCCGGAATTGTTTCATATATGCGTAAGGCTTCTTCCAGGGTAAGATTTTCATGGTATTCACCCATGACCGGAAACTCCATGCACTCCGCTACATAAAACGCAATTGTTCCTTTAGGCTGTTCTTCGATAACTGCTTCATGTGCCTGCTTATCCAGATATTCCTCTGCCTGTCTCATATATTCTGCCAGCGTTCCTGTCCTTTCTTCTGAAATCGGATTAATATCTATCGGAAGTCCTGCAATTTTCAGCCCCACTTCATTAACTGCATTAAACAATGCATCTTCTCGGATGTTTCCCCGATAAGACACTACTACATCTACATCAGAATCTGCACGATAAAGTGCATTTCTGCTTCTGGAACCATATACTCTTGCCCCGATCAGAGTAACTTCATTTTCCATTCCCATTTCTTCTAATACTGCCCTTGTGTGAGCCAGTACGTCATATTCAATTTCTGCCCGGTTCATTCCATTCAACGCTGCTTCACATCTTCCAAGTTCAGAAGTACGACGAACCGTTCCATTTTCCAACAATTCTTTCGCATTCTGAATCAGCTCGTCCCTGAATGTTGAATCATCTATTTTTATACACTGCTCCTTCTGCATTCCTTCTTTTTTCAAGATTGCATAGGTTGCTTCCTGTATGGAATCATCCAGATATTCATGTGTTCCGCCGCCGACTTCCTTCAAATCAGCATCATAAAAAATATAGGAATAACCTTCTTTCGTTGGCTGTACAGTCAGATAAGTCTTAGCATCTGCAAATTGAACAGTAATTCCCTCATATGTTTCTATCGCAGTATTTCTATCATATCCTTCAAAAATAGATTTCGGACAATTCTGCTCCATCTGCACCTGTTCGATATACTCTTTTTCTGCATGTTCCGTTTTCATTTCCAATGCCTCATAGTCAATCACTTCCGCATCCTTTAGTGAAAAGCCTTCCTCCTGCAAAATCTCATCTACCGCTTCTGAGATAGAAATATCCGGATCATCGTAAATCCCACCATCCAGTTCCAAATAGTTTTTATCAAAAAATGTATAATCGTACCCTTCTTCTGTTGTCTGAATCGTCAAATATGATTCTCCAATCTTATATGCGATTTCCGTATCGTACCCATCCAGACTGATTTTCAGATTTTTGAATATATTATATATCTCCGGATTCAGCCATCCTTCTACTTTCTGGCAATCATAGATTAATGTGTCTATACCATTTTTACATTGAATAAAATCCAGGCTTCCTGGCAATGGTGCCGTATTTTCAATTCCAAGAGCTTTCATCTTATGATTTGGCAGTGAATAATATGCTCCCAGTGCAGCTTCCAAACCGTTGTAACGTTCAATCTTCAAGCCGCCTTTTGATTCCAAGTCTTCAATCACATAATACTGACCAACATAATGAATATCTGGCATTTTCAGATCAATCCCATCATTTTCTCTGACCTTATGTATCTCAAAAAAGCTAAACTGCTGTTCTTCATCCTTCAGATTCTTCCCTGTCAGAGTTGGTTTCCAGCTTTCTGTATTGACCACCTGCTGTTTTTCCGTTTTTAATACTGTTCCATCTGTCAGGATAACAGTTACCTGTGGTGGAATTTCTGTCAGATCATAGACTGTCGCTCCATTTTCTTCCAGATATTCCGAGATTGCTTCTCTGGCTCCTTCATCAAATCCATGCCAGATATCCTCTGCTACCAGTGTTCCATTTTCAGAAACTATAATATCTGCTACTTCCTGTCCATACTGTTCACTACGCATCTGGAAGAATCTCTCTCCATGATATTCTTTCATATCCAGTGCATACCATGTTCCAGTGTGTCCCTCTGCTTCATATCCTTTCGTATTTTCAGTAATATGCTGATTTTTCACATCAAGCACCTGTTCCAGCTTGCGGGTACGAATTTCTCTCTTCGCCATATCAATGAAGCCATTCAAAACTGCCGGATGACTGCTCACAACATAGTCTCTGTTCAGATCCATTCCCCGACTGATGTTTTCTGGAACTTCAATATCTTCCGCCCACTGCTTATTAAGATCAGAAAATCTTCCATCATAGGAAAGCTGTTTCAATGTATTTGCCAGAACAAAAGCAACACGTTCTTCTCCATATTTTTCAACCACAGCTACTGCAGTATCAGGGTTCAGGCTCATACCATCAAAGTTATCTGAAATTGCCTGTTCTATTGCATTTTTGCAGTCAATGTTCAGCTTTCTGGAATCCAGGTAAGTATCTACATTTCTCTCTTGCATAGCGTTTTCCAAAGTTCCCATGTAAACTTCCGGATACGCCTTTATCGGACTGGCATTTAACACCTCTGCTCTCTGCGCAATAAAGTCTGGCAATTCTTCAAATCCAAACGAGTCCACATAGTATGCTTTTAGATTTCCGCCACGGTTCATTATAATCACATCACTGACTGACATAGAATGTCCGGTAAAATCATTTGGTCTTTCTATGTTAAATCTTTCATAGAGATTATCCAGTGTAGTCGTAGCTCTCAGTCTCTCACTGTAAACCATCTGATAATCTTTTCCGTGAATGGTAAAACCAAGTTCTTTTGCCGCTTCAAGTCCTAAAAACTGATACCCTCTTTCTTCCTGACTGCTATTGATCTGATAAATGCCGTAACGATTTCCCTCCCCCTCCAAAAGGATGGTTTCTTTTATTTTCATCTTTTCTTCTGGTGTCATGGCTGTTTCCATACTTCTCTGATAATTTTTCCAGTCAAACTTCGTCACTCCAAATAAGCCATCATGCCGAGAAATATCCTGTTCCAGATTTATAAGTTTCTGTGACTGTCCCTGTTCTTCTCTGGCTCCATTCAAGCCATAGACTGTCACACCCTCACGATACAGTTCTACTGCTCTTTCTTCGGTAAGTGGCAGCATAATATCTGAATAAAATCCAGCTTCATGCAATTCGGATAATCCGATCATAGGATCTGGCAGACTATCAATCTGTGTCTGTGCCTCCTCACTCAATTCAAATACCTTCTCTCGATTTCCATTTATAATTGCATCTGCAAGATTCTCTGCTAATTGCTCTGTTGCTTCTCTGTCATCCAGTTTAAATGCAAAATTGACAATAAGATTTCTCTGGTCGTTACTGAAGATTGTTCGTTCCTGCTCCAGCCGGTTAATTGTCTGTTCAGCAAACTGCATGGCACTGAGTTCTTCCTGCTGTTCCGGTAATTCCACCTGCAATTCTTTCACCTGCGTTTCAATCTGTCCGATTATTTCAGCAGAAGTCTTGCGAATGGTATCCATAGACGCTCTCAGTTCTCTCATATTTTTTCCAGAAGTCCAACTCGCAATATAAGAAAACGAATACTCCGAAGTGTCCAATCCGAAATGATTGCATACCACATAAGCAATACTCTCTGCTTCCACCTCTTTCGTAAGTTTATCCTTTACTACCCCTTCCGCAGCCATCTGGTCACGATCATGTAATACCGCATGTGCAGTCTCATGCACTGCTGTTTTCATCGTCTGCGCTTCACTCATTCCTAACTGAACAGCAATATATTTATCTACAAACTGATAAAAGCCTTTCGCTTCTCCATCAATCTCTATAAAGCGAATTGGCACCGGAGCAACTGTTTTTAATGCTTCCATAAAATCATGGTAAATCAGCACATCTCCATCCAATTCTGAGACTTCAAATTCTGGAATCGGCTCTCCCGTTGTCTGACTGACATCAAATACAGTAGTCACTCTAAATTTTGTAACAACACGCTCTACTACCTCTGTCTCTGGCTGCCCATCTTCTCCGATTACAATTTCGCCTGTTTCCGGATCAGTCTTTTCAATCTCCTGTTTTTCTTTGTACGGTGCCGGTGCAATAATCTGTATTCCTTTTTCTCCTCTTTTTACCTGCCGGTTAAATTTTTTCTGCCATGCCTGGTATCCGGCCACAAGCGTTGCCTCCGGTTTCTGCATGGCAATCAGCAGTGTATTATTAAAGCTGTAATTATGGAACTTTGCCATTGTCTGCAAATATTCTGTATATTTTTCTGATGTAAATATTTCAGAGACCCCTTGTTCCAACTGGTCGGTTATCTGTTTTAATTGTTCTTCTCTGTTCGCCATAATATCATCCTCCATAGAAAAATCCCGCCAAAGCTCATTACTCTGACGGGATATACTCTTATAACTCCTGTTCGTGTTTCCTTTTTGGTTTCTGTTGTGTAGCAGTCGTATTTTCCTGCTCTTTTTGTGCTTTCAGTCTTTCCAGAATCGAAACCTTACGGATACCGTCTGCAATTCTGTCCTGACTCTTATCTGACGTGGTTACTTCTGGATTCTCTCCGATTTCTTCATCTGCCAGAATATTTTCTCCCCCTTTCTCATCCATGTTGAGCATGGCATTTAATTCTGCCAGACGTTCCATTTTTTCATTCAATTCTGCCTCTTTTGGAAATGGCTTCTGTACTTCCTCCTGTGCAGTCTTTAACTGCTGTTGCACCGTATCCAGATTTCTTTCCGTTTCTTCCAGTTTTTTCTCAATTGCCGAAAGTGCATTGTGGATTCTCTGGATATTACCAAGTGGGTCCTTTCCAAATTCAATCTTATACGAGCATTTTCCTTTAATCGTCATGGTGTAAGTATTGGACAGAAAATTGTACTCTGAAGAAAGTGCAAAGCCGTGATATTCTCCAATCTGTCCTGCTGATTTTACCGTTTTTAATCCAGATGCTGCCGCAATCAACGCCAGACCTGCTTCCTTTTTATCATTATACATTTTTCCACCAACCGTCATTACGAAGCTATCATTATCCTGCAAATCCACCCCTTTTACCGTTCCTGCATCTACACGCATTCCAGCTATTTTCTCTTTTAATGCGGTAATCTGTACTGGATAACGTTTCGCTATATCCGATTCCAGGCGATAAATCTGACTGGTATGGTTTGCTTTCAGAAGTTTTAGCTTACTCACCTGAACATCCAAATCCATTTTTTCCTTAATATATTCATTTCCGGTAGCAAGTGCTTTGATTTCTGCATAAGATAATGCCGTATCATCCACATCCTCACAGGCACGAACCGGAGATTTACTGGTCATAATCTGTGAAATAAATTTCTGCTTATTCTCCAGAATCTGCCACATGTACGAGTCAAATGTATTTTCTGTTACATATCGGAAAATCTTTACCTTGTCATTCTGATTTCCCTGTCGTAAAATACGTCCTTCCTGCTGTAGGCTAAGTACCCAGCGCCTTGCCATATTGCTATGGTAGGTTTCCAAATACTCGCCCCCGAACCGTACTTACAACTCTCACTGTATACGGCTCTCCATTTATAAACTCAATTTAACTGTCCACAGTGTAATTTCTTATGACATTCTCTACACAAAGCTATTGTTTTGCGATTTCTCGCTATCATAAGAGCTTCCCAAAAAGTTTTACCTTGTAAATCTTTAAGCCGATGAACATGATGAATTTCTATGGGAGTATTAGTTTTTCCGCATAGCTCACATTCTCTGGCTTTTATTCTGTCGATTAGCTTTGTACTGCTGAAATATTTGATTGTATTTGGAACTAAGTCTGCATTAGATTGGAATGCTTTTTTCTGCCGTTTAAAACCCTCGTTATAAAACACTCGCATTTTCTCAACTCCTTTGGAATTACGGAACTTTACAGCAAAATCTTTTCCTGCTCTGAATTTTCCGATTACTTTTGAAATTGATGTTCTGTATTTTGTGCCGTAGGTTTTGTACATACTGTATTCCATAATATACTTGTAGCTGTTGATGATTGAGCTGTTATTGGCTATACAGTAATAATTGTAAAAACCTCGTATCATACTGTTGTAGTAGTCGAGTATTTCCAGATCATCACAGTTTTTCAATCTGTATATTGCCTTGGGTTTCCAAATTTCTTTTCCATTATGGTAGATTAACTTCATAGCACCTGTATCAATCAAGTGTTTCCTGATTGTATCACTTGAAACTTCCAGTACAATTCTGCCCGTGTAATTACGAACGAGCTTGCCTGTTTTATCTCTCTTGGTTAGATTGCTATGCCGTACTCTGATTTCATAACTGAGAAATTTCGCACTTTTTTGGGCATTGGTAATCAGCGTTTTCTCTTCTGATAGCTCCAACTGTAATTGTTCTTTGAGAAAATTCTTAAAATCTTCTTTTATTTTCTTACAATCCTCTTTCGAACCGATAACTCCGCACAGCCAATCATCAGCATATCTGACATAGACCAGCCTTGCATAATTGTTATCCATAGGGTCACTTGGGGGAATATTCACCCGTTCTTTTTCCAACTGCCTTATGCGTGCAATCGCATTTTCTCTTTCACAGTCGTCGTTTGCATTTTTCAATGCGATTCTGGCTTTGCTTAATTCGACTTCGTTCCTGCGGTACTCTTTTGTACGCATACGCTTTTTACCTTTTTTAAATTTTCGGACATACTCATTTACATACTTATCAAATTTATCCAAATAAATGTTTGCAAGAATAGGACTGATAATGCCACCCTGCGGTGTTCCCGAATAGGTGTTATGAAAAGTCCAATTCTCAATATAGCCTGCATTCAGAAATTTTCTTACCAGTCGAAGAAATCTCTCGTCATTGATACGTTCTCGTAAAATTCCAATCAACGTAGCATGGTTGATGTTATCAAAAAAACCTTTAATGTCTCCTTCGATAAACCATTTCACACCCGTGAAAGTTTTTTGAATTTCATTGAGTGCCGTATGACAGCTTCTATTAGGTCTGAACCCATGAGAAGTATTTTCAAAATGCCTCTCATAGATAGCTTCTAAAATCATTCTGATAACCTCTTGAAGCAATTTATCCTCAAAGGACGGTATTCCGAGTGGACGCATTTTTCCGTTCTTCTTTGGAATATAGGTTCTTCTTGCAGGTTTTGGCTGATAGCTTTCATCTTTGAGCGAAACTATGATTTTCCGTATTCTTTCGATACTCATACCGTCAACCGTTTGCTTGTCAGTACCTTTTGTCATACTTCCGTCATTGGAATAAATGTTTTGATAAGCGGTTAAGTACAGTTCCTCATTGTAGAGCAAACGGTATAAACGCTCGTACTTGTAATCTTTTTGGTTACTGTGTTTCGTTAAGCTGATTAACACATTTTCAGGATTTCTCATAATGTATCACACATTATCCTTTCTATATTGTTAATGTTATAAACTGCCTTCCTTCGCCATGTAAGTGCCATTAACACTCTCGGACTACTATGAAGGCTCCGTTACCATATCGAATATTCATAAGCCTACACTTAATAGCTTATTTTTAAGCGTTTCGACTTAGGTAATCCCCGTTTAGCATCATACTAACGATTTGGCTTGTTAGGTTGTCGGATACGACTTCCATCCTTTTATGCTTATTGCATATACGTCTCAGCCTATCTTTGCTTACGCTCCTGAACAGCGGAACATAAGTGCTGAGATATGGCGAATAATAATTACCTTACGCCATAGTCCCGACATTGACCGTTTGGACTATCGTTCAACCAGTATGGGCTTTATCCTCATACCTAACTTTTCATCTCCCCATTCAGTCGCAGCTTGGTAATTAGCTGACTTATGGCTTTACCGACGTGCTATTTTCCCTGATATTTAGTTTCCCTCACAGGTAAATCGGTTGATGATAGGACTGTAAGATACTATCCTAATACCTTGCCAAAGGTATATTTATTATGATGCCTTTACGGGCGCACGCTCCAGATCTGACGGTTTCCAAGGACAGTCCAAATGGTGTAATGCCATAAGTCTGTCCTGGACATTCGTACCTGCACCAAGTTTCGGTGTAGACCCCATCAGGATTCTAACCTGTCCTGCACGCACTTTTGCAAACAGCTCTGCTTTCTTTGCTTCTGTATTGTATTCATGGATAAACGCAATCTGTTCTTTTGGAATGCCACGCTCTACAAGTTTGTTTCTCACATCATCGTAAACATTGAAGGTTCCATCATTCTTCGGTGTGCTGAGGTCACAGAAAATTAATTGTGTACCCTGTGTCTCTTTTCCATCTTCCCATACCTGAAAAGCATTCTCCACACAGGCATTTACTTTACTCTCTCCTGCATCCGGCAGCATATCATTAAGGAGTCTCTGATCTAATGCACATTTTCTTCCATCGTTGGTTATCTTGAGCATGTTATCCGTCCTTGGATCAACATTACCGCCTCTAACCTGTTCTGCACGCTCCGAAAATGCTTCTACCATTTCTTTCTGTTCTTCACTTGGTTTGAGTACTTCATTGATATACTCCGCTTCCGGTATAGGCAGATTCAGCATATCAGAAGTCTGAATATCTGCCGCTTCCTTAAATATTGAGATCAGCTCTGGAAGATTGAAAAAACGGGCAAATCGTGTTTTTGCACGATAGCCCGTTCCTTCCGGTGATAATTCGATAGCCGTAACTGTTTCTCCAAATGTTGCCGCCCAGGAATCGAAATGTCCCATTCCCATATTCATCAACGTATCATACTGAAGGTATCTCATAATGGTATACAATTCAGTCATACTGTTTGACACAGGTGTTCCAGTCGCAAATGTAATTCCCTTACCACCTGTAATCTCATCCATATATCGGCACTTCATAAACATATCCGAACTTTTCTGTGCGTCCGTCTGTGAAATGCCTGCTACATTTCTCATTTTTGTATATAAAAAAAGGTTTTTGAACGCATGGCTCTCATCTACAAAAAGCCTGTCAATGCCAAGCTGCTCAAATGTAACAACATCATCCTTCCTTGTCTGGTCATTTAATTTATCCAGTTTTGCTTTCAGCGTTTTCTTTGTCTTTTCCATCTGTTTGACCGTATACTGCTGTCCCACTTCCAGTTTTGCAGTTTCAATAGACACTGTAATATCTGCAATCTGATCTTCCACCAATGCAATCTGACGTTCCCTGGAAAGTGGAATTTTCTCAAACTGACTATGTGCAATAATAACTGCATCATAATCTCCTGTTGCAATTCTGGAACAAAAACGCTTTCTGTTCGCAGGCTCAAAATCTTTTTTTGTTGCTACCAGAACATTCGCACCTGGATAAAGTCGCAGGAAATCGCTTCCCCACTGTTCCAGCAAATGGTTCGGTACAACATACAGACTCTTTTGTGAAAGTCCAAGTCGTTTACTCTCCATTCCAGCTGCAATCATCTGGAATGTCTTGCCCGCACCCACGCAATGTGCAAGTAAGGTGTTGTTTCCATATAAAATATGTGCCACCGCATTTTTCTGGTGCTCCATAAGTTTAATTTCCGGATTCATACCGACAAACTGAATATGACTGCCATCATATTCTCTTGGACGGATACTGTTAAACCGTTCATTATATATCTTACAGAGATTTTCACGGCGATCCATATCCCGGAAAATCCAGTCTTTAAACTCCTCTCTGATCAATTCCTGTTTCTGCTGTGCCAGCGTTGTTTCCTTCCGATTTAATACCCGGTGTTCTCCATCTGCATCATGGATTGTATCATAGATCTTAGTGTCACGAAGATTCAATGCGTCTTCCAGTAAGCGATAAGCGTTTGTCCTCTGCGTTCCATAGGTCGATGTAGTAAGCGGATTGTTACTGCTATCTACATTCTTTCCTTTTATGTTCCACTGTCCGGTTACTTCCGCATACTGCACTTTAATTCTATCATAATTGATATGATGCCTTGGTGTATGGAAAGTTTCAGCCATAAATTCTGTGATATAATCTGGGGAAATCCATGTAGCACCAAGTCTGGCTTCAATTTCAGATGCATCCAGGTCTTTCGGCTGCACTCGTTCCAAAGCCTGCACATTAACCATATACTCGGAACGATTTTCTGCAAAGGCTCTTGCAACGCTTAATTTTTCTCTGACATTTCCAGACAAATACTCATCGGACGGCTCCCATTTTTCTGTAAGAGGATTCTTAAAGATTACCCCTGCCAGTTCCTCCGTTATTTCTTCTTCTGTTTTTCCGGTAAGCTGCCTCATATAAGGAATATCTACTTTTGCTTTTTCTCCGATTGATACTGCCAATGCTTCACTTGCCGTATCCACGGACGTTACCGGTTCTGCTCTCCGAATGGTTCTCTTACTAAATATATCTGCTTTCCGCTTTAATTCTCCCTTTTCATCCAGAAATTCCAGCGATGTCAAAAGACAATAACTGCTGTCCATACTGAACGCTCTTTTATTGGCATTACTGCTAAGAAGACCATATTTTTCAGTAAATCTGTCGTAAACCTGGTTTAGTTCTGCCTGTAATGCAGAGATTTCTTCATCGCTGCCTTCCTCTAACTGCCTTTCAAGGAGTCTATTGGTTGCATCCCTGATAGCTACCATGCCACGGACACGTTCTCCCGTTACTACTGGAAGTTCCAGTTTATTCATTACCGAATTTTCACGATAATAAATATCTTCTCCGACAAGTGCAAAACTAAAATTTTTAATATCTGGGTCTGCCGGTATCGAAACTACCTGTTCCTCCAGTTCCGTATCTGAAATTTCCAGTTCCGTAATTGTCCCCTGAATATGTCCGATTGCTTCTTTTAACTGTTCTGCAAGATTTTTCCCTTCTTTTGCTTTTACAGTTATTTCCTGCTTTCCATACTGTGTACTTTCTGTTGTAAAATCTCCCAACACCATTTCCGGATGATCTGCAAAATAAGTATTGACCGTATATCCTTCCTCTGTTGTCTTTAGCTTTACCCAGTCAGGCTCCGCAAGAGAAATTCTGTCTCTTTTCTGAAAAAATAATATATCAGCAACAACATTCGTGTTCGCATTTTTCTGAAAAGCATTGTTTGGCAGTCGAATAGCTCCCAATAAATCTGCCCGGTTTGCAAAATACTGTCGCACTTCCGGGTTCTGCTTGTCCATTGTTCCACTTGATGTAACAACCGCAACAATACCACCTGGGCGAACCAGATCTAAGGACTTGGCAATAAAATAATCATGAATCATAAAATGGTATCTGTCATATTTCCGGTCACTGACCTGATAAGCTCCAAACGGTACATTTCCAACCACACAGTCGAAAAAGCTGTCTGGATAATTTGTTTCTTCAAATCCCTGTACCGCAATCCTGTTTTTCTGATAAAGTTGCTTTGCAATCTGTCCCGAAACAGGATCAAGCTCTACTCCATACATATTTGTATGATTCATACTCTCTGGCAAGAGTCCCATGAAATTTCCCACTCCACAAGATGGTTCCAGAATATTTCCCTGTCTCAATCCCATATTTCCAAGTGCTTCATACATTGCCTTAATTACTGTCGGAGATGTGTAAAAAGCATTCAGTGTCGATGCCCTTGCAGCATTGTATTCATCCGAAGTCAATATTCCTTTTAACTCCAGATATTCTTCTGTCCATGCACCATTTCTTTCCTCAAATGCCTGTGGGATACCTCCCCATCCGACATATCTGGATAAGATTTCCTGCTCCTCTGACGTTGCCAGTCTCTGCTCCTGTTCCAGCTTCTTCAAAAGCCGGATAGCTTCCATATTGGCTTTAAATTTTGCTTTCGGACCACCAGCCCCCAATTCATCGTCTGTAATACGGAAATTGTGAGGTTCTATCTTTTCCTCCTGCTCATTCTGCAAATATGGCAAAAACTCTCCCTCATAGCCAAACAGCTCATTCTCGCCCGGAATATAATTACGTCCAGTTTCCATGCACTGGAAAATATCTGCTTTCGTTGCTCCGCTTGCTTCATAAAAACCTGCGTAAGAGTACAGAATATCATCTTCTCTTTCATATGTAGATAAATGTAATTCTGTATTTCCCCTCGTAAGATTTACAAGTTCTTTTCCTTCCAGACCATGCGGTAAAACACCTATCGGCTCAAAATGATACCCCTGATATTCAAATACATTCTCGTCCCAGTGTTCCTGCGGTGTTACTGTTTCCGGTACTTCAAAATTCATTTCCTGTCGTATTGTGGCAATTTCATCCGACTCCATCACATGGTCAGTATATGGTTCTATCATTTCATCCTGCCATCTGCCGTTGTCATTCCAGAGTTTTTCTGCTATATCAGATACTAATTGCATTTGTTCCGGAGAAAAATCCGGATTGAGAATTGGTTCCAGCATACGTTCCTGCTCCGCCAGTTTTCGGACAACCTTCATCTGCTCCTCTGAAAAGTCTTCCACGGATCTGCCGACTGCATCCATACTGTCATAAATCAGTTCTCCCACATGACTTTTTAACACATAATCTTCTTCATAAAAGCCATCTTCCCATAATTCTTTTGCTTCTTCAAAGGACTGATGTATATCCGTTCCCAAATCTGCTTCCTCTTGAGCGTCTTCCACTTCCAGAACACTTTCCTCTGATTCTGGATTTTCCAGAGCTTCTTCTGTCTCATTTACACTCATAAGGTCAAACAATGACATCTGATGTCCTGTCAGTCCCTCTGTCTGTTCTCTTACTTTTTGTGCCGGGAAAATAGTATAAGTTCCTTCCACATACTGATGCACTTCTGTTAAAAGTTGTACTTTCTGATCGTATGTCACTCCTGCTGACTCAAAATCCAACGGCAATGTAGCCAGTGCCTCATCCATTGACTGTAACAGACTTTGTGACTGTTCCGTATCCTTAAGCATATCCGGAATTGTTTTTCTTGCTTCCTCATTGAAAAAATCTTCTTTATATGGACGCTCAATTTCTTCTGGAAGTCTTGCATAAAAACTGATTACTTTAGACGCTATCCGTTCTCTCTCATAATCCGGCATACGAGAATAATCTGCTGAACGTAAGAATTGTTGATTATCAATCAGATAAGCAACCCTCTTTGCCACTTTTGACCATGGCAGTAAGATTTCCGTATCTGGATTTCCAATATTCCCTCTCTCAAGTTTCAGTCCTTTCCCATCATAGTTTGCATGGGAATTATCTGCACCACTCAAAGCATGACTCTGACCGCCCACACCATATTTTTCTTTAATAAAGTCTGTTCTCGCCTTATCATCCTCATTCAGAAGATAAAAAGAATAAGTTGACAGTCTTCCATCTGAATACGGGCCGCCACCAGCCAGAAACGCATCTATTTCATCTTGTGTAATAAATATCGGATGTTCCTGCCATGCAAAATCATCTCTGGCAGTATAAGGCACAACCTCTGCAGCAAATTTTTGAAATTCTCCGGATACTCTGATCGGATTATACGTCCGAAAACGCATAATACTTTTATCTTCCTCGTAAGCAATTGCCAGTCCTTCCAGTCGTTCATTCAAATCCGCAAGCCACTCTGGATCTGCAATTTTTTCTTCCAGATAATCCGTAATCTCCGGATAAATGCTGGTAAGATGTGGTAAATCTTCTTCATCAAAAACAAGCTCTGCCACACCTTCCGCCATGTCACCTTTCATGTATGCTAATGTCTGTGCATGTTCCTTTACAGCGTTACTTCTTGCCACATCCAACACAGACTGTGGTGCATATTCTCCCTGCTTCAGAAGCTGATGAATACGTCCACTTACGTCTTCCCAGGATAAAAAAGCCTTATCTAAAATCTGATCTGTTACGGTGTGTCCGACTGCAATCTGCATTCCAGTTTCATCAAACCAGACCGCATACTCCATTCCGTTAATTACGATTCCTTTTCCACCAGTTCCATATTCCCGCTTAACAAACTCCGTATAATCTTCTGGTGACTGCTCGCTCATAAAATTGTAAATAATACGCAACTGGTTTCCACTTCGATTTCCCCCGGTTCTTAAAATCTCGTCCACAACATCACTTGAAATGGCAATTTCTCCTGCATAAAGTGCTGCAACCCGGCTTTCAATCTCACGCCTCTGCTCATTCACAGATGGAAGTTCAGGCAAAGATAAAGCAGAGGCAATTTCTTCCTCTGCTTTACTTAACTGATCTTCATTTGTGTCTTCTACTAGCTGTACACCAATTCCGTCAAGATGCTCTCTTCCACGATTGCCGTCAGACTGTTCATATGTGCTGTCCACTCCATCGGGTTCACTTCCTTCGATGGTGCCGGATTCTGCTCCAATAACTTCTTCATCTGAATTTCCAATCTCTCCAGTGCTGCTTTCTCGATTTCCTCCAGATGTCGGTTCAGTTTCCCTGTCAGCAACAGGCTCTGGTACAGGCTGTTCTTGTGCTCTTTCAGAAATGTTCTCCGTAACATCCCGTACTTCCCGATGTTCACTTCTGTCTCCTCGATTGTCAGATTCGGAAACAGGTAGTCCCCTTTGCGATGATATGTCAGTTCCATGCTCATTTCCTCCTTCATATTCCTGCTCATTGTTTTTATATGCTTCTGTGTTTTCTTTGATTTCACGAATTAACGTGGTAAAGTTATTATAATTCCTTTCTTCTGGATTTTCAATACTTTTCTTCATTTCTTCCAAAGAAATGCGATGAACATATCTTCCAATATCCACAAGTACAGACTCACTTGCCCTGCTCGTGGCATTTCCAATAAAAGTCAGCACTGAAAGATGATTATAATCTGTAATATGTCGGAAGTCTGTTTCTTCCAGACGCTCCATTGGGTCAATACCACATCTGACTGCCAATGTATAATAGATACTGTCTGTCAAAAGACTACGGAATTCACTGCGGATCGTATCTTCATCCAGTTCTTCCAGATAGGTATCTCCTGTCACATAGAGCAGTCCATCCAGGTACTCCTCCAGATTTTCTTCTACCATATATTTTGCAGTTGCCATCAATGCATCCGAAAGTGTTTCTGTATCTTTCGTCTCCAGACTGTAAACTTCTTCTAAATGGTTTAATACTGCTGCCTGCTGTCCTTCTTGTATCTGCCACAGATAAGGTGATCTGCCACCTCTTACCATATGTGTATCCTGAATATCAAAAACATAACGAAGTCGTGTTTTCTGCATTGTTTCATCCAGAAGGGCAATTCCCTTAGCCCCTCTGTTTACCCACCGAAACATTTTTTCATTCCATAATTCCAGCGACGCACAGGCGGTTGCATGTGGACGCTGTGCATGAATCAAAAGCTGATCCATAAATGGATAGCGATACAGTTTGGCTGCAGTATCCAGATAATTCATCCAGTCTATCGGTGAACTGCTGATACTCTCTGCATGAAATTCTGCAAGTCCACGTATCTCATCTACTCTCGCCATAAAGCGTTCCTCCTTCCATTTTTCTATTTTTTCTTCTTGTCAGGTTTCTTTTTCGGAAATTCCAGACTGAATCTGGCTTTCCCATCCTCTACACCAAGTACAAGATCTGCATCAAATTTAATGTCTTTTTTTCTGGAATAAAGTCCTTTTACATGAGTACGTCCTTTCTTCAAAAGTTCAACTGCCATTTTCTTATCCATTGACTTTTCCATACTTTCCAGAAAACGGTTAGACTTCCACAGTGCAAATGAACAACTTCTGTCTGAACAATAGTAATTTGTTTTTCCCTCATAAATATCAGAACCACAGACCGGGCATTTTCCAATTACTTCTTTTGCTGTCTGAAAACGATTCCTTTCATCTTCCGGAATGGCTCTGCACAATGCAAGAATATCTGCAAGCAAAGACACAATTCCATCCATAAATTCTGTATCAGAAATTCTTCCCTTTTCCATCATAAGAAGCTGGTTCTCCCATTCTGCAGTCAGGCTTGCTGATTTCAGATTTTCCGGCATGACATGAATCAGCTCACACCCCTCTGTCGTTGGAAGAATCTGTTTTCCTTTCCGCTTTGCATATCCGGAAGACACCAGTTTCTCAATAATGCTCGCTCTGGTTGCGGGTGTGCCAAGTCCCTTTTTCTCTGTCTCGGAATCAAATTCCTTATTCCCGGCTGTTTCCATTGCTGCAAGAAGTGTATCTTCCGTGAACATTTTAGGTGGAGAAGTATAATGTGTACTTTTCTCAGCCTTAACCCCTGAAAGAACCATCTTCTCTTTATATCCTTCCGGAATAGCATTCCTACTCTCTGACTCATCTTCTTTTTTAGCTTTTACACAGGACTTTCGAAATGTTTCCTCTGCTTCCTTAAATCCCATCTGCACAGGTCGTTTTCCCTTTGCAGTAAATTCATGTTCTTTACACTGAACAGTAATTTCCGTCTGTTCACAACGATAATCTTCTCCCGTTGCCTGTACAAGCTGCTGTCCAATTAACAACATCAAATTCTTCTTTCCATCTGACAGTCCCTCCATGCCATTTTCCAATGCCTCTTTTGTTGGCAGAATCGCATGATGATCTGATACCTTTGCATTGTTAATCACTCGCTCCGGATTGCCACCAATCTGTCCTGATTTTAAAAATGGAAGAAACTCTATCATCCCATTCATAAGCATTTCTACCGTTTCTTTCATATCCTCGGTAACATACTGACTGTCTGTTCTCGGATACGTTACCATTTTTTCTTCATACAATTCCTGCAACATATCCAGTGTTTTCTTCGCTGTGTATCCGAAAAAACGGTTTGCTTCTCTTTGTAAGCTGGTCAGATCATATAACTTAGGCGGAGAGATTTTCTTCTGCTCTTTTTTTACTTTCGTTACAATCGCATCCGCTCCATTACAAAGTTTCTGCAAATCTTCTGCTTCCTTTTCTGAAAGGATATTCTCCGAAGTAACTGTCATTTTCCCATCTGATAAAGAAACTTTATAATAGGCTTCTTTCTGGAAATTCTCTACTTTTTCCTTTCTTTCTGTCAGCATGGCAAGTGTCGGTGTCTGCACCCGGCCTACAACCAGACGTTTAAAATATCTGGTTGTATATGCTCTGGTTGCATTCATGCCAATTAACCAGTCTGCCTGTGCTCTGCATACCGCAGCATTGCAAAGTCCTATATAGTCACTTCCATCTTTCAGACAACGGAATCCATTTTGAATTGCTTCATCCTCCATTGAGCTGATCCAGAGTCGCTTCACAGGTTTCTGGCATCTGGCAAGATCATACACCCGCTTAAAGATCAGCTCACCTTCACGTCCTGCGTCACACCCATTTACCAAATACGCCACATCTTCCCGGTTCATTAATCTGCATAATATTTCAAACTGTTTTTTCTTGTCTTCAGACACCTGCACCTGCCATATATCTGGAATAATCGGCAGATCATCAAATTTCCATTTTGTATATTTTTCATCATATTTTTCCGGCGGAGCATATTCTGCCAGGTGTCCGAGACACCAACTGACAATGCAACTGTTACCTTCCAGATACCCGTCCTCTCTCTGGTACGCCGATAAATTCTTTGCAAGGCTATGTGCCACACTTGGTTTCTCTGCAATCACTAAAAATTTCGCCATAATTTCCTCCTGTTCTTCCTTTGCAAAAGGACAGCCAACCTATGACTGTCCTTTTCCCATTCCTTTTATTTCTGTTCTGCTGCTTTTTCTTCATCTTCATTGATGTATGGTGTATCGTCTGCAAACTCCAGACCTTCTTCTACGATGCCCTCTTCCTTTTTCTTTTTTAGTTTGCTGATGACAACTACAACAATACCACCCAAAACCAGTACTGCTCCGCCGCCAAGTGCTGCACACAGCCATCCTTTATTACCAATAGATTCCTGCTTTTTTTCAGTCTCCGGCTGAGTTGTTGCTTCTGGCTCCGGTGTCGTAGTCGTCTCTGGAAGCACAACCGCAGGTTCTTCTTTCTTTTCTGTTTCTTTCGTTTCATCCAAAAATTCTGCAAGATCATTTTCATCCACCAGTGACATCATATATACATTTTCTGAACTGCCCGCACGATCAATGACCATGTAAAAGGTATTCCCGTTTTTCGTCTGTACCGTCAGGAACTGCTTTGAGCTGTCATTTCCCTTATCATCTACAAGCTGCCCATTTCCAGGTGTCGAAAATGGGGTTTCTTCTGTGGCAGGCTGTTCTGCCGGCTGTTCTTCCACCACCTGAGTTGTTTCCGGCTGTTCTGCATTTTCATTTGCCTGTGCAAAAGCTGTCGCACTTACCGAACCGATCAGCATAGTTGCCGTCAACATCGCCATTAAAATTTTCTTCAATACTTTATTCTTCATCTTCCAAAACCTCTCTTTCTGCTTCCGATTCGGAGAACATCTTTTCGTCCTCTAAACTTTTTTCTTTTACTGTTCCTGTTTCCTGATTGTCCATGGAAAGATTGCCTTCCTCATCAAACTGCATCGTAACGGTTCCTTTCTGAATCCCATCCAAAAATGTCAGCATTTCATGACTACCCATTTTCATAGAACGGATTGCTTTGATAATCTCTGCATCTTCCATCTGCTTTTTCTGAATCTTCAATTTCTTTACATATTCCTGTAATTCCAGAATCTTATCTTCCGTTTTCTGAATATCATCCAGAACTTTTTTCAGTCGCATATTCACATTCGATCACTCCCTTCTAGTGAATCCTGCCAAATGCCATAAAATGTTGCTGCCAATAAGAGCTTGCAATACTTGTATACTGAATCGGATTACCACAATGAATCATCATGTTATTACCCACATAAATTCCTACATGGCTTGCCCCAGGCGTGTCATACGTTCCCTGGAAAAAGATCAGATCTCCCGGTTTCGCATCTGATGGAGATACATAGGAACAATAAGAGCGTAATCCGTCTGCGGTAGTTCTTCCTACATTCCAGCCATTACCACAGTTATTGATTACCCAGCACACAAAACCTGAGCAGTCAAAACTGGTAGATGGAGATGCACCACCCCATACATAAGGATAGCCCAGGTATTTTTCTGCCTCTCTGATCATTTTTGCAAACTGTGGATCAGAAAGAGCTTCTGCCGGAATATCATAACCGAATCCTGCACCACCTGTCGGAATACTGTTCAAGTCAAATAAGTAATCACGATTTCCATAATACTTGTTATAAGCGTCATACCTTTCCTGCTCCTTATCCGTCATACGATTTCTCAGGACTGTATCCAGATTATGATTGGTAAGTGTCACATCCAGTCGGTTTACTTCTCTTGTCGTTGTCACTTCCACTTCCTGACTTCCATTACTGTCTGCTATGTAGGCTTCCCAGGTCTGGTGTCCATGTGCAGATGCAGAAGCGTGGTCACCATAGTAAACATCAAACTGTACACCATATCTCGCAAATGCTCCTGTATCTTCTACAACATATTCCACTCCATTCATAATGACATGCGTTCCCATCGGTACAAAAGGATTCGATGCATCTACCGCAATCGTATGATTTGCCTGTGGATACGCTCCACTGGCAGTAGGTCCGCCACTCCACTGACCACAACAGATCGGGCAGTTGCAATACCCACTGGTCACAACCTGTCCCAGTGATTCTCCAACCTTTACCTTCTTCTTTTCTGTCACAGTCTCTCTTGTTGAATCTGTATATAAGCCATACTGTTCTTTAAAAATCTCTTTGATTTCATCTGCCACCTCTGCATATGTAAAACCACCATATTTAACAGTCAGATAAGAAATAAGCTGATATGGATTGTGTCCGATTTCATCAATCTGGAACTGAAATTCATCATAATCAGAATGTGTTTCCTTCATCTGATTAATCTGCTCATTCAGTGCATTTTCCAATGCTACATACGCATTTTCAGCCGCATAAATATCCTCATCTTCACTGGAATAACTGGTGGAAACTATGGCATTTGTGCTTCCCTGAAATAATGCTGCACAGCTTGACAGACTCGTTGCCATTAATGCAAACAGCAAAACCATAATGCCAATAGATAATAGAATATTTCGATTCTGTGCAACCAGTTCTTTGACTGCCGCCTTCGCTTTTTCTGTAAATCTCTGTGCATTTACAACTGCCGCATCTTTCACTGCTTTTCCCTGTTTTGCTGCCTGATACTGCTTCTGATAACGTTTTTTCTGTAAAAGTTTCTTTAATGCAGACTGTTTTTTCTGTTCTGCTTCTTTTTGGATTGCCTTTTTCGCTTCATTGGACGAATCACTGCCAAATTGCAGACGGGATTTTTCTGTTTCCTCCAGAACACTTTCCCTTAATCGGTTATTTCTCTGTCGGCTTTCCTTCAAACGCTGTCGGACATAGATGGATTTTCTCGCAAGTGATTCCCCCATAAGCTCAGCCTGGTCAGCCGCATCCAGAGCAGCATTATCATCCGTATCCTCTCTGGCCCTTCTCTGCCCATAAGCGGATATTACATTTTCAACAGCCACGGCACTTCGTTTTACCATACCACTTCCGAGAATCCTGTCTTTTCCTTCATCATCAAAAATAAGACGGGATTTTGACTGCTTCTGCTCTTTTAAAATCTGCTCTCTCTTGGTCTTATTCTTAATTTCCTCCCGAAAGTCTTCCATTGATTTTTCATCAATTTCTGATTTTTCATGGTAGCGTTTCTGCTCTTTTGACGCATACGCTGTAACCATTTTTTTCTTCCGGCTTTGCCTGTCCAGTTCTGGTATCTCAGGCTCTGCTTCACGTCCTGGATGCCCACGAATACTGTCCTTACGAAGTCTGGAACGTGAAACAGGCGAAGATTTCTCCTCGCCTGCTCTTAAATCACTTATTTCTGATGTTTCCATTTCTTCCGATTCAGAAATGTCTTCCTGTTCCAGGAAATCACGTCTGGATCGCAATCGTTGTTTTCCTTCCGTGATTTCGTCAATTTTTTCATCGGAAATATGAGCTTTTCTTGCTTTTCCGAAATCAAGTTCCTGTTCTCTGTGACCAGCTACCTTTCTTTCATCTGCCTCACGTCCGGTGATTCTTTTTTCCGTCTTACTCCGAAGGTTTTCTTCCCGCAGTCCATCACGGCTCATCTTCTGAACGGTTTTATCCCTTGCTTTGTATTCATGCTCCTGCATGGTTCTCATCTCCTGATCTCATAGTCTTTGTCTAAGAAATTCTCCCATCTGTCTACAATGGAAATCGCTCTGTTTTTCAGTTTCGTAGAGATGTCTGAAACATTGCCCTGTAATTCGTGCTGCTGTGTCTCTCCGATCAGAATCAGTGAATCGACGACTTCCAGTAATCCGGCAATGCTCATCATATCAGCAAACTGCATTTCCAGTAATTTTTTAGCCGAACAGCCATATGCCCAATAATCTTCTCTGTCCCAGTCCAGGATGCTGTCATATTTCTTTTTTCCCTTGGGAAGCTCTGTCTCCTGAACATTCAGCTCATCTTCATAGTCACATTCGCCATAGTCAAGGTCATCGTCCTCATAGTAGTCATTTTCTTCCTCGATGTCGATCACTTCACTTAAATCGTCATCCCAGTCTTCTTCCATATCTTCGTAGCCAAATTCCTTCTCAATTTCTTTATCTGTCATGTCATTATCCCCCAGTTCTTTCCACTTTTTTTGCAACCACGACCATACGCCCATTTTTCTGTGAGTACTCACATGTGGACAATGTGAGCAGTTTTTCTCCATAGCAGGCTGTAATTTTGGTTTCATAGATTCCTTTTCGCTTAATTTCTCTAATAAAGTACTCATAATCTTCCCCTTTCTGTGCCTTTATAAAACTGTAATAATTGAAATCATTTCCTGTATAAACAGGTGTGGTAAATGCTGCCAGTATCTCATATTCTTCATTTCCCCAGATGGTACGGAACTGAATCATCGGATGTTCCTTATAAAAATCCTCATCTTTATATTTTTCAAGATCAGCAAACATCTTTCCACTGTTCATATGATGACCATAGATAATCAGATTGTCTGAATCTCCCGGCACACATTCTTCCGCAAGATACAGACAACCATTGGCAGAATATTCCCCGTTAAAATCCCGGTGCAGATAATAATTTTTATCTCCCGGACGGTGCATAACCGGATAATCTATTCTGGTTCCTTCAATTGTAATCCAGCCGATACAGTCTGGATTTTCTTCATGTAAAGCCAGGATTCCTGCATCTATTTGTGTCAGTGAATCACCAGAAGAATCTTCTCCTGTCTCATCTGATTTTTCCTGCAACACTTCCTGCAATTGATGCTGTAACTGATTATCCTGTCTCTCCTGCAAAAACATACCCATCAGGAAATAAATGCTGATAGTGAGCAGTACCACTGATACGATAAAAAGCAGTCCCGCAAGCCATTTTCTCATTTTGTCCTGCCTCCTCTTTAAACGTCATCTCTGCCCTTAATACCAAGTTTTTCACGTTTCTCCACATCTTCCGGTTTCGATGACATTAATGCATAAAGCATAAGAGAATTATCAAATCTGTCTTTAAACGGAATAATCGTATTTCCGTAAAAAATAAGACCTTCTCCTGCCCCACTATTGGTCACATAAGACAACTGATGTGGCGAAATATTAAGCTGCTTTGCCAAGATCTGCCTGTCTCCAGAAGCCTGATTCAACATCAGAATAAAATCCGAATTTTCAAAAATGTTCTCGATTTCTCTTGAAGCAAGCAGATCTTTTACGTTCTGTGTGATACCAGTCGGAATACCACCCCATTTACGGAATCGCTTCCAGATCTCTACGCTGTATGCTGCTGTCTGTTCCTCCTTCAAAAGCAAATGAAACTCATCAATATAGTACCTGGTTGATTTATGGACGGAACGGTTAATCGTAACCCTGTTCCACACCTGATCCTGAACAATCAGCATTCCCAGCTTTTTAAGCTGTTTTCCTAAGTCTTTAATATCAAAACATACCAGACGGTTGTTCAGTTCTACATTAGTACGGTGGTTGAATACCTTTAAAGAACCATTAACATAAATTTCCAATGCAGTTGCCAGTCTCTGTGCTTCTGCTTCTTCCTGTTTCCGAAGCAGATTGTATAAATCTTCCAGAATTGGCATTTTCTCTGGCACCGGGTCTTCAAGATAATCCTGATACACCATTCGTACACAACGGTCAATAATTGTCTTTTCTACTGGTTCCAGTCCATTCTTTCCACCTACAATAAGCTCGCAGAGGGAAAGGATAAAATCTGATTTCAGTGAAAGCGGATCATCGTCATCAGCATAGTTTAGATTAATATCCATCGGATTAATATAATCATGACTGTTTGGGGAGATACGGATGACCTGCCCCTTAAATGCCCGGACTAATGGAAAATACTCGCCCTCCGGATCACAGATAATAATGTCATCTTTCGTAACGATAAAAACATTCGTAATCTCACGCTTTGCCGCAAATGATTTACCAGCACCCGGTGTACCAACAATCAGTCCATTCGGATTCTTCAGCTTTTTACGGTCAGCCATAATCAAATTATTGGATAATGCATTCAAACCATAATAAATAGATTCCCCTGCCATAAATAATTCCTGCGTTGTAAATGGAACAAAAATAGCTGTTGAAGTCGTTGTCAATGCACGCTTGATCGGAATCCAGTTTTTACCAAGCGGAAGACAGCTCATAAGTCCCGGTTCCTGCTGATAATCCAGTCTTTTCAATGCACAATTATATTTCTGTGCAATACCTGCTGTCTGAAACACAACATTTTCAAGTTCCTGCTTATCTTTCGCAGTATTTAAAAATACCACTGTTACAAGAAACATTCGCTCATTTCTGGACTGCAAATCTTCCAGAAGTCGTTTTGCTTCCCCTCCGTATGTATTCAGATCAGAAGGAATGATGTCCATATCATATCCGGAGCGAACCGCCTTCTTCTGTTCCTCAATTTTCATGCGGTTAATATCTGTAACCTTTGCCTTTACCAGTTTGATTGCTTTCATCTGGTCAATGGACTGGATATGCAGATTGACAAGCAGATTACAGTCCATTTCCAAAAACTCTGCAAGCATTTTGTCCGTCAACTCCGGTGCCAGAATCTGCAAGTAGGAAACTGCACCCATCGTATCTCCCATCTGAAAATCTTTTCCGTTCTTAAACAGGAAACTGGATGGAGCAATATAGTCCTTTGTATTCAATCCGGTACGCAGTACATCATCATAACTGAACTGAAACGGCACCTTACTGTCCTGGTTGAATGTTTCATACATAATCTGTAAACGCTCCACACCATTCAACGGATATGCCGATACACCCAGTATTTTGAAATTATTCAGAATATCCGTTTCAATACGTTCCAGCTTTGGTTTTGCTTCCCGAATATTATCTGCTTCAATCCCAAATGTAAGGTACTTTGTTCTGACAAGTCCGTTATTTCCCTTTGCAAGCTGGTTTCTGAGCATCTGTGCAAATTCTGTACGCAGATCGTCAAAACTGTCATTCTGTTTCTTAATCCGAATCACGTCCTCATACTCTGTCATATTGCTGTGATGATTGATAAAGGACAACTGGAAATGAATTGTGCTGTCAAAATAGTTCAGAAAATCACACCAGTTTTCAAAAATCGTATTTTTATCTTCGTTCTGAGCTAACTGATAGTTAATATCATAAAAGCGGATTGTTTTGGAATAATAGCCATCCTCGACACGACAGATTCCATCTTTTCCCATTTCTCTGTATGGAATAGACTGCTGTGCGGTAATCTTCTTCTCTTTTTTCGATGCCGTGTTACCCTTGCTGCCTGCTTTTTTTACAGAACTGCTTTTTACTTTTGAATTTCCTTTTGCAGAGATTGATGACTGAGATTTCTGTTTTCCCTTTTTCTCTTTTTTCACGCGTTTTTCTTCTGCTTTTTCTTCACGGGCTTTTTGTTTTTCCTCCTGTTTCGCCCTCTTTTTGTCTTCCTTTTCCTGTGTTTTATGCAGTTTTTCCTCATATTTTTGTGCTTTTTTCAAAGCACGTTTCTCACGTCTGGTAAGTTTACGCCTTGGTCTGCGAACACCTCTGCGTCTTTCCAGAGCCTCATACCCTGTAACCAAAGGTTCTCCAGTTAAACGCTGTCTGTGCTTGGCATAATCTTCTGCTTCATCCGGATCAAACACTGGCAGTTCTTCTGAATCTTCTTCATCCAGCCACCAGTCCTCCTGATAAACGGAATCCTCAGTATGCTGAGACTGCCATTTATCGTTTCTTCTTTTTTCCATGAGCAGTGCCTCCTTTCGCTTTTGTCACAATTTTCTTTTTCTCATACAAATTTTCAACCTCATACTTCCGTACTGGCGGACGGATGAATTTTACTGTAATCATATTTTTCAGAACTATTTCCAGTGGAAGTCCATCCTTTTCATACATGGCAAATAAAAAAGCCGGAAGCATCAACAGACACATTCCGGTTGCCGCATTACTTGAACCAATCATTCCTCTTGTAAGGAAATAAAACGGAAGCCCAACTGCTCCTGCAATGCCAAGGCAGATAAGCTGACGTTTCGTAAGGTTCAAAATAATCTTATTTTTTACCTTTGTCAGATCTTTGGGTACAGATACAAAAGCCATCCTCCATCATCTCCCATCTTCACGATTTAAAATATCTACTGTACTGTTTACTTCATTCCCCCAGACATCCCATCCAGGTGTACTCTCCCTCGCAAACATTTCCAGCCTTGGTAAATCTCCCATAAGTTCCATAATCAGATCTCTTGTTATATCTGGTTTCTTGCTGTGTTTTTCCCGTGGAGAAAAAATAAGCTGTGAAACTGTTTTTGACTTTCGCCTGGGTTTCCCTTTTGTAGCTATCAAACATATTTCTACATTGGAACGTGTCCAATATCCCATTCCCAATACATATCCCTCTCCGGTTCTTTTCGGCTTTAACCAGACAAATCCAACTGTTTTATATTCAAATCCCCACGCTTTCATTACCTTAAAAGCTTCGGGTAACTGTGGGCATGTGACCCATAAAAACAACACAGCATTTTTGTCAGTCCATTCCTTAACCGGCAAGCTGCAAATCTCCTCCACTGACATTGTCTTATAATGATTTTCGGCAACGCCCGTTCCTTTATCATTTCGATATTGCCATGGCGGATCTGCATAAATAATCTGATATTTTTCCAATACCTTCTCCTCCTTCGTTTAGTGTGCATTAAATATGCTCTTTGAGAAATTAGCTGTCTTCATAAGACTGAAACACAGTATCACTGTATAAGCCATTACACTGAGCAGTGCTGTATGCACGTTATCTGACACCTGTATATTTGCAACCAGAACCGAATAAATACCCACGCATACCATAATGAAAAATCCCTGGAATGCCAGTGCAAAAAGTCCTCTTAAATAGTTACTGCCAATCTGCCCCCATTCCCGATTGCTCATGGTTGCAAATGGAATTGCTCCGATTGACGAATACAGTAGGGTAAGAACCCGGCGCCTTGCCATATCACTATGGTAGGTTTCCGAGAACTCCCCTCCGAACCGGACTTACACCTCTCGATGTATCCGGCTCTCCAGATGTCAGTCTAATTTCCCTGCGTGTAACTTATCGTGACAGTCAATGCAGAGTGCCATTGTCTTGCGTTTACGCCCAATCATGGCGATTTCCCATTGTTTTCTGCCACTTAAATCTTTGAGTTTTCGTATATGGTGTATTTCAAGCGGCACATTCTCTGCGCCACACCACTCACACCTGTTTGCTTGCAGTCTTTTTATAAGGCTATTACGCCCATAATTCTCAAAAATTCTTGCTACTATATCAGGATTTCCGCTTTCTACTTTAGTGTCCCGGCGGAACCCATTATTGTAAAACAATACCTTTCCGACCTTGCCGTTTTTCTTCGGATATTCCACAACAAAATCTTTTCCTTGACGGTACTTGCGGATAATTCTGCTGATTCGTGTCCGATATTTTCCAGCAAAGGTTTTGAGCATACTGTATCTCATTACATAGTAGAAGTTATTGAGTACAGACACGTTGTTTGCAAGTCGGTAGTAGTTATACAATCCACGGATTTCTGCGTTGTATTGGTTTAGGATTTCCAAATCGTCCAAGTGCAACAGGCGAGTGCGCCGGACAGGCTCCCAAACCTCTTTGTTTCCATTTTGTTTGTCGTATTTAATCTTGAGGGCATTGTAGGAGAACAGTCGTTTTACCCACTTATCATGGGGAACATAAAGTAAGACTTTTCCATTGTTTACCCGTCTGGTAGCCCCGGTTTTGGTCTTTTTGTTGTGTTCGCCTTTGGCGATTGTGACCTCATATCCCAAGAACTTCGCAGCGTCGTGTCCATGAGTAATCAATGTCTTTTCCTCGGACATTTCCAGATGGAGTTTGTCCCGGATAAAGCAGCCTACATCTTGTTTAATCTGTTCTGCGTCCTCTTTGCTGCCGATAACTCCGATTAAGAAATCATCGGCGTATCGGATATAGCAAAGCCGTTTATAGCTATCGTCCATCTGGTCGCTATACGGTATAGATTTCAGACTACGCCGCAGTTCCCGGATTTCTGCAATTAAGCCCTCTTTTTCTTCCACGCTCATTTTAGAGATATTTCTTTTAAGCCTTTGTTCTTTCCCACGGCAGACATCCAATTTCTTCTTGAACGCAGGATTGATTTTACGGCGGTTTCCGCAGTTGAATTTCTCTGCATACTCTGCCATATAACTGTCAAGTTCGTTCATGTAGATGTTTGCCAGGATAGGGCTGATGATGGAGCCTTGCGGAGTGCCGGAATAAGTATTGTGATAATTCCAATCCTCCATATATCCAGCTTTCAAGAACTTCCAGAGCAGACCGATGAAATATTCATCTGCAATCCGCTTTCGCAAAATAGCAATCAACACATGATGGTCTACGTTGTCAAAACAGCCCTTTATATCTCCCTCAACGAACCACTTTGTCCCCGTAAAATATTTCTGCACATATTTGAGTGCCGTATGACAGCTTCTGTTTATACGGAAACCGTGGGAATAGTCGCTAAAGGTTGGCTCATAAATACTCTCTAAGATGAGCCGCACCACCTCCTGTATCAGTTTATCGTCGAATGACGGTATTCCCAGAGGACGCATTTTCCCATTGGATTTCGGGATATACGTTCTCCTTGCCGGGTTAGGCTGATAACTAAAATCCCGCATCTTTTCAATGAGGGCGTTTATCCTTGCCATTCCCATTCCGTCAATGGTTTTGCCGTCTGTTCCGGCTGTCATGTTGCCTGGTTTCGCCTGTATCCGCTGATATGCCAGCAGATAGAATTGTGGATTGTACAGGTTGCGGTATAACCGCTCGTACTTGTAACTCTTGTTACACGCCTTGGATTTTAGGCTTTCCAACACATTTTCAGGACTTCTCATAATGCCTCACGCACCTTTCCTTTTTATGAATTGGTTGACATCCTGCCTCCCTTCGCCATGTAGACGGCTTTCCCGCCCTCGGACTACTACGGAGGCTCCGTTGCCATGCCGGATATTCATCGTCATCTTTCTTGGGTTTTTACCCCTTGAAATTTATCGCCTTGCGGCATTACGCATAGCCGGATAGTTCCGGCGTTCCGGTTTAGGCAATCTCCAGTTAGACACTTTGGGAAAAGCGTATTATGATGTCGGTAGTGGGGTTTCGTCCTTTTCCGCTTACTGCGGCTGGCTGTCATAAGTATCGTGCGGTCTGTGTTTACCTGTCACATTCCGCTATGACATACGGCGAATACAACCATCCTGCGCCGCCGGGTCGAGTATCCCGCCTCGGACTGCCCTTAAAGCAGTTTAGCCTTGCTCCTCATTCACAATGTTGCGTCTTGCCGCTCAGTCGTGGGTAGATGGTTTCCCCAACTTGCGATTTTTCCGATACGCTGTTGTCCCCCTTGTGGTTTCCCTCCGGGGTAAATCGGATGACGCTAAAGTGACGCTTTTCACGTCTTTGATACTTTTCTTTACCGGCTTGCTAAAGCCGGGTTCCCAAAATGCCCGCACACCGCCTTTGGATGAAAAGCGGCGCTTCTGGACGCGCGATAAATTTCTATCATACGACCATATAGAATGACCGTTATAAATATGGATATAACCTTCAGGCACAGACTCGCCAAAAGAGTTTCTAATGCCAATATGATCAGCTCTCCTACCTCCATTGACTCCATCGCAGTTTCCATTGAAGTAACTACCGAATCAATGTTGATTGCTGTCTGCTGATTGATCACTCCTGCTGCCCGGTTTACCACATTCTGACCCACATCAAAAATCGCCATGGTAATCGTAAACGCATTGCTTACAAACCAGACCGCCACCCACATTTTGAAAAAATATTTAAAGAACATCCATGTATCAATGTCATGCATGTTGTTCTTTTCTGTGAGCATAGAAATCAACTCATAGCACAGCACAAAGGTTATGATCATTCCGGCAATCGGCACAATCACGGAGTCTGACAGATTCTGAATCAGACTGAAGATACTGCCGCTCCATCCCTGGGGCGTTTGCCCAACCTGACTTGCAATGTCTCCTGTTTTTTCATTTACGTCAGTAAACATGTTTGTCAGGTTTGAGCTAACCATGCCTGTAAGAAGGTTCCGCATCCATTCTTCTATTGCTTCAAAAATCTTATCCATGCGTGTTCTCCCTTCTTACTTTCCCGGCTAAAAAAGGTTCGCCAGTAATGGTACAAGCTGTGTACCGATCAGAACGACACCTCCACCTGCCATAAGCTGCTTAATTCCCTGTGATTTTGCTCCAGGGTTATCGTTTCCATAACCTTCCAGCAGATTGATTACTCCCCAAACTGCTAATCCGGCTCCAATAGCGACTACGAGAGTCTGTAAAATATTAATTGCTGATGTAAAAAACGCCATAATCTATGTTCTCCTTTCGAAATTCCTGCTTTGTTGTATTGTTCCGGTAATTTCTACTCAGAGGTTCCGCCCTAATGGGCGGTCTTTCATGCTTGTGCATAGTATTACCTCCCAAAAGGGCATCAAAAAAGAGCTATGTATTGTTTTCCTCTACATGCTCTGTGCCTTCTTTTTCAGTATTTATTTGCTTTTCCAGTTCGCTTCCTTCATACACATAAAGGTCAAACTGTTCTTCCGGCTCCAGCCGTACTTCCATCTGGTGTTTCATGTATTCTTCCACATGAAACTCATTTTTTTTGTCATAATCGGATAACTGCTTATACCGCTTATGTTTTGTGATGTCAAACTTGTCACTGTAAAATGGACGGACACCACGTAACTGTAAAATACATTTATTACCATCCATGACTGCCAGTTCATCCCGGCTCATCAGTTCTTTGCCTGTCTTCTGATAATTCAATCCATAAGACCGGCTCTGACCTCTTGTATCTGAGGTATTATATAAATCAATTGTCTCCTTTCCTAGTGTCTCTGAAATTTCCTTCAATGTGGTACTTTCCTTACCACCAAGGAACAACATTGTGTCACAGTTGCCTGTAATGGTTTCGGCTGCATCCCTGTAAATTGTTTTAAGCTGAGACTGTGATTGCAGGATAATGGACGCTGAGATTTCTCTGCTTCGGATGGTTGCAATGAGCTTATCAAACTTCGGAATCTGGCCGATATTTGCGAACTCGTCACAGAGGATTCGCACATGATAAGGCAGTCTTCCATGATGAACATCGTCTGCCCTGTCGCATAACAGATTAAAAAGCTGACTGTACATCATCGCCACTACAAAGTTAAATGTATCATCGGTATCAGAGATAATGATGAACAGTGCAGTCCTCTGATCTCCAATCATATCCAGTTCCATTTCATCATAAGACATCAGCTCCCGAAGTTCAGCAATATCAAATGGAGCAAGTCTGGCACCACAACTGATTAAAATACTCTTTGCTGTCTTTCCTGCCGCCAGTTTGTATTTTTTATACTGCCTTACTGCAAAATGGTTCGGATTGTCTCTTTCCAATTCCTCAAACAGTTCATCGACTGCATTTTTAAATTCTTCATCTTCCTCTCTTGTCTCAGAAGCATTGATAAACTCCAGCAGAGTTGAAAAATTCTGTTCTTCCTCTGGTGCTTCATACCAGATATACCCAATCAAAGCACAATACAGCAGACGTTCCGCTTTCGTCCAGAAATCTTCATTGGACTTTTCGCCCTCGCCCTTCGTATTCACCATGATGGTATTTACCAGTTTCAGAATATCTTTTTCCGAACGAATATAATGGAATGATAGTGATAGGTAACCCTTTGAAATTATCTCCGGGTTTTCCCCCACTTCACACCGGACATGCGACTTTCACCGCATCCGGCGTTCCATCAAGCATAGTTTCAGCAGTGATACACAATCACTCTTTCACATTGGCTAAGTTTGCTACTTTGCCGCCAGTAGCGGCAATCCTGCGGTAGCACGCAGTTTGTTCACTTTGGTAATAACTTTGGCATTCAGAGAGTATTCCTTCACCAACGCCACTACAGACATCATGTCTTCCGAGTTGACTATTGCCAATCCCTGCAAAGAAAGAAGCAACAGGTTCTGGTAGCTGTCATTGCCCTTCTTACAATCGTTTGTTTTCCTGTAACAAATACAGGTTTGAACATCCAGTTTCTTCCCGGTGATTGCACATTTACCGTCTTGCCCTGCATAGAGGGAGACCCGGTTGTCGTTGTATCTCACTGATTCGGTCGGTATCGGATGCCTCATCAGCCAGAGCATTGAATTTACGTCAATCCTGAGATTATCGTGTATCTCTGCTCTACCTTTTGGCGTATACGGATTGATTTTTCGGCTTTTCCGCATTGGAATCTTGAATTGCACGTAGGCTAATGGAACCAGTGGCGTTTCTCCAATCCATCGCATTTGCTTCGATTTTCCGTACCGTTTCCTTAGATATCTGTTTTTGATTTCGCCCTGCTTCTTGATTCCGTCAATACGATGGAGAAGCTGTCCATTGATTGGACGGGCGATATCGCTGAAATTCAAGTTGACCCTTGTCGCAATGCAGTAATAGTCCTGCACTCCGATAACCTTGGCATTATAGTCCCCCACATTCAGGCTTATTTCTTCAGCCGTCTTACTACTTTGTATTGCCTTGACACTGTCAGCCATTTCCTTGCTGATTCTGTGTATGGCTTTATCGCAGACATTTGAAGTTATCACCCACAAGTTACTTTTGCGCCGCAGTTTTATGCGAAAACCCAGAAACTCACTGTCACGTTTCCTGAGATTAGTCACTTTTGACTTTTCATCAGACACTTCCAGTTTTAGCCGTTTCCATAGCCAGTCTTTGACTGCATAATAGGTTTTCTCTGCATCCTCTTTGGTTCTGCAAAATATCTTGAAATCATCCGCATAACGGACAATCCGCATCTCCTTGAGGTTACTTTTCTTCAAGGCTGTATAGCTGTTGCACTTTTTCTCTGCGCCGTTGGGATAGTAGGTCACTTTACACGGATGTTTCATGTGCCCCACCATTTCATCCCACTGAGAGGCAATCCACCAGTCCAGTTCATTGAGGACAATGTTTGCCAGCAATGGTGAAAGGATACCACCTTGCGGCGTTCCCTTGGATGGGAGGACGGTTTCTCCATCAGGCATTTCGATTGGCGCTTTCAGCATGGCCTTGATGATCTGAATCAACTTGGTGTCCCGTATACCTAAAGTCCAGATCTGTTTTAGCAGCTTTCTGTGGTCGACGTTATCGAAGAATCCTTTAACGTCCACATCTACTACATAGTGAAGCTTGTTCCTTTGGGCGAGTCCATACGCATAGGAAATCGCATTTTCTGCGCTCCGACACGGTCTGAACCCATAAGAGTGCTCATAGAACTTTGCTTCGCAGATTGGCTCCATGACCTGCAAAATACATTGCTGTACTATTCGGTCAATAATACACGGTATTCCCAGAGGCCTCATCTTTCCGTTTGGCTTTGGTATTTCTACTCTTTTTACTGCTTTTGGTTCATACCTCCTGAACTGTTTCTGGATGAGCTTTACAAACTTATCCTCTGGCATGACTGCCAATGATTCTATTGTCCGCCCATCCGTGCCTGCGGTATGACTGCCATCATTGCCTTTAATATTTCTGAATGCCAGCTTGATGTTGCTTGGGGCACTGATGATATCCATCAGATGCCCAAAGACTTCACCGCTTTTGCTGTCGGCATACAGACTGTCAAAGGTTTTCTGCATGTCATAGTATTCCGCATGGCGCAACTTGCTTTTCTTCTTAGCTTTTTGTGCCATGTACATCACCCCATTTCTATGAAACCGAGCGACAATTTCTTTTTCTTACTCGACTGCATGAATAGTGGTTGTGTACTGCTGACGTTTTGCCTGACTTGTGGCCATTCCTAACCGTCCTCTTTTTCGCAGACGATATCATCGGTTCGACCACTGCTTTTCAGCAGGAATTCATCCGCTTATTATTCTTCGCCGGATTATCCAGTAGACTTCCTGCCTTTCCTTGTTCCGATAATCCTATCTGTACATACATACCTTTAGGTGTTCCCTCTGGGCCTGACAGCTTGGACACGCCTGTAACGTGCCACGGCGTTTCGTAACAACCATTTCTACTAAACCGTACTGCCTGAGCTTTAACCCACACACCCATTTCTGAGTGTGGCACTTTTAGACCTTTACATTCGGGAGCTTCGTCAGACATCTCTGTCATTCTCACCATGGGTATCTTATAGACCCCCGGCATATAGGATGCACCGTCCACCTCTGGACAGCTTTCGTCAGCTTGACCTGTTACGGCATCTCTCTGCCGACTTTACCGGGCTTCACACAGAGTTTGGCCTCTGCATGCCGGAGTATCAGGGGAGGCGTTTCAGGGCGTTACCCCTTCATTCCACCTCTCGAATTATCAGTTCACAGAACTGATTGAAACAGCGCTGTGCGCCGCCTTTTCAGCGGCGAACAAGTCGCACGATTGTAGTGCATACTTTTTGCAAAGTTAATCGTATTCAGCACTTTAATTTTATACGGTGACATGATTACTCTGCCATGTTTATCACGCATAATTTTTCCGTTCTTATCCTTCTTCGGTGTTCCCCTTGCCAGCATTTTACCGCATTCTACAATGATGGTTCCCTTGGGGTCGGTGACCACGAAACTCACATTATCCGGCATTTGCATAAGCTGTGGTTTTACATAGAATCTGGTCTTACCGCTACCTGAGCCTCCGATCACGATTACGTTCTTATTTCTGGCATACTTGGGTTTCTTTGGTCGGCTGTTCATCGTCAACCGCTCTGTCTGTGTCAGTAAGATATTATTCTCGAAGACCGGATCAATAAAGGGTGCTATGTCTTTTTCATTTCCCCAACGTGCAGAACCATATTCTTCACCCTGTCGGAACTTTTTTCCATTTTTGCCCTTAAAATATACGACTCCCCATATGCTGACTGCTGCAACTGTACCTGCCACCAGACTTTTCAGTTGAAAGCATGGACGCCAGTCCTTAAAAGCCAGAGGATAATTCGTAAGCAGAACAACAAGTCTGTCTATCACGGTGCTGCCCCGGCAATACTGATACAGCCAGGTAAATTTACCTGTCACATAGAACACAATCACATATGGCAGATACAACAAAACCTTCTTCGCTTTCTCCATATTGGGCGGACGTACCTGGAATCCTTTGAGTTTCTTCTTTAAATTCTTTATTCCAATCATAACGTCGGCTCCTTCTGTTTCTCTTTTGTTTTTTCCCGCTCTCGCTGCTTGTCCTGGCTTCTGGCAGTAATCGCTTCCTGTAATTTCTTTCTGACAGACGGCTTTTTCGCTTTATTCAGTGTCTTTCCAGTAAACTCCCGAAATGCTGCTGTCATTACATCCACGTCCCTTGCTTTAAAAAAGACAAAGTATCTGGGTGGATCTACGGACTTATCACGCTTCAGGCTAAAATCAATGCCATATTTCTTCGCCACTTTCTCAAAAGCCTTGATATTATTATTCGTGATCTCAATATTGGAAAGCTGTACGTTCTGCTGTGCCAGCTTCTTCATGCTCTGCTTTCCATGGTATTCTTTATCCGGCGGTCCTTTTGTCTGCTGCTGTTTTCTTGATCTTTCCACCTTTTCTTTTTCCATTGCAGCCAGGAATCTCATCATTGCCTGTTTTAATAAGCGAACTGTTACTTTGCCACCGGTAATACACAATGATACCGTTTTCTCATTTACCTCCTCCTGCACCTGAATCACTTCCTTTCCGTAAAATCATATATTTCCTTCATACATATCGTGCTGTACCAGAGATGAATAATAATTGCTGATCGTTAATGGTGCATTATACAATACTGCCAGTAAATATTGCCTCATGTTCAATACCTTACTGGTATTTTCTTTCATACAGTGAAGAACAAATCGCATATGTTCTGAATCCAATTTCAGAAACTGACTTTTTACAACGGAAAGCGGTTTTCTGTCTCCTCCAATCCGTATAAATTCCTGTTCCGAGCACACCACATCTACCATCAGACCGACAATTTCATCCAACATCTGCTGGTTAAACTCATCTACAATATAGGCATAGCCAATATTCTCTTTAATAATCTGCTGATAGGCACTACGCTCTGCCTCTTTTCTTTTCATTTCACTGCTATCCGAATAGAATGAATGATACTCTGTATCGTTATTCTCAGTATTACTATCCTCTATATCATTACCTGGCAATTTGCACCTGTCTGTATCGGTCATTTCTGCCTTTCCTGACAGGTCATTTTGACCGTACTGCAAGTTTCCCTTTAACCTGTCTGGTGATACACATTTTTTTACATAAATTCTATCGGGATTTCCTAATCCCTGCCTGACTCTTGTAATCAACCCGATTCCTTTTCTGTCATCCAGTTCTTTTAACAGGCACCGGACTTTTTTCACTCCACATCCCATAAGTCCTGAAATCTGTTCCTGTGAAAAATAGATATATACTTTGCCCTCTGCATCCAGCCATCGGTTCTTCATAGATAACTGCATACGGTCAAGCAATAATCCATACAGCAATTTTGCCTCACAGGATAAGTTTCCAAATACCGGGCTTACAAAAAGAATCTTAGGAATCCGGTAGAACGTGTACTGCTCAGCTTCCTCCCCATAATGATATGGAAAGGCATATGTACGATTATCCAGACTTCTTCTCTCTCTGTTCTTTTAATATTTTCGCCATGCAATAGCCAATGCAGGGACTTTTCCCATATGGGCAGCCTTTACATGGAACCCAGTAGCGATGAAGCGGATCTGGGTCAGGCGGCTTCTCCGGAAGCTGATAAAAACATCTCATCTGCCTGCATTCTTTCTTCTTCTCATTCCAAAAGTAACAGTATTCACAGGACTTCGGCTTGTCTTCTGCATATCTAATCATCGTCTCCTTCCTGCTCCCTTCTTTTACTCATTCGTTCCAACATCTGATCCTCCTGTGATGCCACTCTCAGACAGCAGTACATTACAAAATTAACCGCTGCAATAACCGCTACTCCTGCAATAATCAATATCTGTTTCAAAATACATTCCCCTTTCATTTTTTCTTAGTATTAGCAAAAAGAGGGCATTTATGAATCAATTCTGTCCATAAATGCCCTCCTGGTCAAAGGTTTCTTATTTCTTTTTTCTCACTACCCACACTGCTGATACTGCACCTGCCATACCTGCTACTGCAAGCAGAATCCAAAGAAGCATGTGTGTATCATCACCTGTTTTCGGTGTATCTGTTACCTGTGTGGTTGGGTTTTCCGGCACTGGTGTTTCTGTTGGTTTTGTTTCATCCTTCATAACTACTTTCTGGATTTCCCCAGTATCTTCAACTGTAAACTTCACGTCCTCAGCTATCAGATAACCATCCGGGGCAGATTCTTCCCGAAGTGTATACTCCCCAAGCGGAAGCATTTCAATGTAATGCGGTTTCTCCTCAGAAGTCCAGCTCTCTACCGTTTTACCGTCTTTGTCGAGAATTGTCAGTTTTGCTCCTGGCAGTTCTTTACCGGAAATATCCGTCTTAGAGATTTCTACCTTCGTCACATCATCTTTCATTTCAATTTTCTGCGGTTTTTCAGTATCTTCAATGGTAAAGATAATGCTTTCTGCTGTTACATAACCGTCTGCCGGTTTTGTTTCTGTCAAAGTATATTTGCGTCCTACTACCAACTCTTTGATGATATGAGCTTCTTTGCCGGAAGTCCAGGAATCTACCACCTTACCATCTTCATCAGTTACCTGAAGTTTTGCCCCTTCCAGTTCTTTTCCATCTGTCAGAGATGTCTTGGTAACTTCAATTACAGTAGGCTCGTCCTCAAAAGTAAAGGAATATGTTACTTTTTCCTTGTCTGCACCTTCATATTCGAACTTAAACTCCTGTACTTCATCTGTTGTTGCAAAACCAGGTGCCGGAGTGGTTTCTTTGATATAATACTCAAAGCCAATCGGCAGGTCTGCCGTAAATGTCAATTTACCCTCTTTATCAGTTGCAAGTTCTTCAATCACAGAATCCGCTTTCAGAATCACCTTTCCATCAGCACCTGTAATATCATTTTTCGCACAAAGAGCAAACACAGCCCCTTCCAGCACTCGATCAGAATCTTTCTCTTTTTTCACAACTTCTACCTCCGCTTTCTGACGGTTGTTCTGCCAGTCAGCAGAGTAAGTTACTTCTGCAGTATCCTGATCTCTGTATGTCAGATCAATTTCTCTTGCCTTATCATCAAGGACAAAACCATCCACCGTAGCTTTCTCTTTTACATAATACTTGCCAAGCGGAAGTCCTGATACTTTGGCAACTCCGGTATCATCCGTCATAATGGTTGCTACCAGTTCATCTTTTTTGTAGTAATCCTCACTTTCTCCATCAGCCGCTTTCACGTCTTCCAGTGCATAAACTTCAAACGTAACGTCTTTCAGATTTCCTGTCACATATTGGAATAAATGACTGATCCAGCCACCCACAGAATCCAGTGGGGTCACTTTATCCAGGAACTCTCCATTTTTATTAATAAGAATTGTTCCTGTTGGCACATCATCTTTCATTTCCACCTTCTGGATTTCTCCGGTATCCTCGATAGTAAAAGTAATTTCTTCTGCTTTCAGATACCCATACGGAGCCAGTTCTTCCCGAAGTGTATAGGTTTCTCCTACGGTCAGACGTTCAATCAGATGTTTCTCACCCTTCACAGATTTCCATGTGTCAACTACATTTCCATCCTTATCCAGCACAGTAAGTGTCGCACCAGATAACTCTACTCCTGTCGTAAGATCAGACTTGGAAACCTCAATTTTGGTCGGCTGATTCTTAAATACACAAGCAACCTGTACAACTTTTACTTCTTGTCCCTGATATTCAGCTTTCACTTCAATCACTTCATCAGAAGATACATAGCCATTCGGGGCTGCCAGTTCTTTGATATAATACTCTCCAAATGGCAGATTCTGTGTAAATACAGCCTTTCCATTCTCATCGGAAATTGCGGTTCCAATCAGTGTATCAGCCTCCACGATCACTGTTCCGTGAGCTTCTATATCTGCTTTTGCATACAGTCCAAATTCTGCTCCTGCAACTGGTGCTTCATTATCCGCATCCTGCTTAACCACTGAAATTTCTACTTTCTGACGTTCATTGTCAAATGTAGCTGTCTGTTCGATCACTGGTGTTTCCTGGTCTTTGTAAGAGAATTTAATTGTCTGTGCTTCGCTATTTAAAACAAAACCTTCCGGTGCAGACGTTTCCACAATCTTATAACTTCCAAGTGGAAGATTCTTCAGGACCGCATTTCCATCTTTATCGGTTGTAACCGTTTTTACCAGTGTACCTGCTGCATATTCCAGAATACGGTTTCCATTATCGTCTTTCTGGAAATCTGCAGTATAAATGTCCTCTGCTGCATAAACTTCAAACTCTGCTCCTTCCAGATTTTCTGTCTGATATGTAAAATCATCTTCAAATCCATCCAGAACTTCGCCTTTCTTCACGATAGTCAGTTCTCCCTTAACCGGATGATTCTCATAAATCACTTCGATGATCACATCCCCTGAAGTTCCTTCCATCTGATATGCAGTGTTGGAATCCACTGTTACCTCATAGTAATTTTCGTTCAGCGTATAGCCAAACGGTGCATTTACCTCCTCAATACGGTACTTTCCAACTTTCAGATTCTGCGGAAGAATCAAATATCCCTGCTCATCTGTAAAATAAGACTTATGTTTCACCGTAGTCGGATAAGTAGTAACCTGTTCTACATACTTCTTATTGTTCAGATCATAAATCTTGAACTCTGTATTTTTCTGTAAAACCGGCTTTTTCGTCTCATCATCCTGTTTGATAATCTTTAACTTCGCTTCAAATTCGTCATCCAGAAGTACACGCCATGTCTGCGGTGTGTTTGGATGGTTCTCTGTAATGCGAACTGTAAAATCATCTACCGGAGTATAATTGTGCGGTGTCGTTGTTTCCCGTACAGTATAAGTTCCATACGGAAGTGCAATACTGCAAGCATATCCTTTTTCGTCTGTAAAGATTTCTGTTGCACCATTTTCTCCAATTACAACCGGCGTAGCAGAATCAAAATCATAACTTCCGTCCGCTTTCTTTGTCAGAGAAGACTCCAGATAAGCACTGAATCCTGCTCCTGCTAAAAGATCAGCGTCTGTCTTGCCATTATTGGCTGCTTTAATAATCTGGAATGGCTGTTTGATTACCTGTTCCAGTGAAGTACAATCACGTTTGACTTCAGCAACCAGATCCCCTTCATAGTTGCAAACCAGGTCATACTCATTTTCATCTGCCAAATAGCCAACAGATGGACTAATCTCCTTCACAAAATAATCCCCCAGGTACAGATTTTCCACAGAAGCCTGTCCGTTTTTATCCGTAGTCAGTGTAGCAACCTGCTCTCCTGCCTTGTAGATCACGCCAGTCGCACCATCCGGATGAACAATATCATTACGGGCATACAGTCCATATACTGCTTTTTCCAGTGTTGCGTCTCCCTGTGCAACTGCCTGTTTCGTCTCAGCGTCTCTCTTTTCCAGAGTAATCTTAGCTTTAACTCTCTCATTCACAAACGTATGTGTAAATGAAACTTTAGGCTCATTATCATTGGTGTACGCAAATTTGAACGTATATACGTCTTTTGAATTTCTCAGATATTTCTCTGGTGCCTGTTCTTCTTTCACTACATAAGAAAATCCAATCGGCAGATCTGCGGTAAATGCTGCTTTTCCATCTGCTCCAGTTGTCGCTTTTTCAATCAGTGTTCCTTTCTTCACAACCACTGTTCCATCTGCATTTGCAATGCCACTGCCAGCATACAGAGCAAAGATACCTCCGGATAACGGATTTTCTGTATCGTTATCCTTTTTCACAACATTCACATCTGCTTTCTGTCTGTCATTTGTAAATGTCACATCGGAAAATACAACTTCCACGTTCTGTCCTGCATAGGAAAGCGTTACTTCTTTTTCTTCTCCTGCATTGTAGAAGTTCTCCGGTGCCTGCACTTCCTTTACAACGTAAGTTCCAAGATGCAGATTTTTCAGAACACAGGCTCCATTTTCATCCGTGGACAGATTTTCTTTTACCAGATCACCCTTGCTGTAAATCTTTGCCCCATAAGCAGACATAATATCCGCTCCGGCATATACATTATATACTGCACCTTTCAGACGTCTGTTTTCATACTTAAATGTAACACCACTGTCACTAACATCTGCACCAGCAAGAACCTGACCTTCTTTATATACTGTCAGTTCTCCAAGCTGTTCCTTGTCCGGTACTGTTGTGGATGTAGTCTTACTTGCTACCAGCTTCACATTGTAAGCTGTCGTATTAAGTACATAGCCTTTCGGTGCTGTGATTTCTTTCAGATATACGGTATCCTGTGTTTTTACAATCGTTGCAGAAGTTTTGCCATTGCTGTCCGTTTCTGGCATTGTAGTAATCAGATTTTTGCAATCCGGATCGCTGTAAATGCCAAATACAGCACCAGCAAGATTTACATCTGCTGTGGAGTCTTTCTTCACAACTTCTACGGTTGCCAGTTCAATCCAGGATACTTTGAAGTCCACATACTTTTCATCGTCCACGCCTTCTCCAAATACCAATGCCAGATCCTGTGTTCCAGATCCTGTGGTAATCTTATAAGCAGAATAATCTTTTGTAATGCATCCCTTCATGGTAGATGACCAGCTCTCTGCCACATCACTCACCTGTGTCAGCGGTGCAGACAGATAAAACTTTGTGCCACCACAAATTTCAACGCTTTCTCCGGCTTTACTTGTTTTCCCTGTTGTCAGGTTATGAAGCTGTACACCTGCAGGAAGTTTCATAGTAATTGTCTGTAATGCATCTGCCTTAAATGTTATATCCTTTGTTCTCTGACTGTTACCATCTACATAGGCTTTTACGTTTGCATCTGAAAAAGACATTGCCACTGATGGAATATCCGGTTGAGAAACGCAATAATTATAAAGTTTCTTTGCAAGATTCTGTGCAGTACTGTTTGCACCTGAAAAAGCGTCCCCGCTACCATTTGCATAAGATGCTGCGAGGTGTACCAGAATAAATCTGGCTCCGGCACTTAAATTTCCATATCCATTCTCTTCTGTAAAGAATCCATCATCTCCAGATGCCTTTGTACCGTAATAACATACTTTCGCAAGTGCCTTGCCATCTCCAACCTTATTGATCGTGTACGTTCCAGTACCAGGTCCCGGCTTGGATGGCTGTACACAGTATGCTGTGGCAGATACATTACCAAATTTCACAGTATACTGATAAGTAAGGTAACTACCATATCCATAATCTGCGTAACGATACATGGTTCCCCTTGTAACAGAAACCTGCTGTGAACTTCTTGCATTTCCTGCTGAAGCCATAAAGGTTATGGTTTCTCCTGCATCCATTGCATACAGATCAATTCCATTACTTTCTGCCTGTTCTAATGCTTCTGAAACAGTCAGTCCAGTTTCGGAATCAATCTCTTTCTCTGTTTCCCGGTGCGAATCTGAATCGTCATCACTCAGCTCCGTATCTCCTGTATCGCCATTATCATCAACTACAATCTCAGAAGAACTTTCTGACTGCTGCTCTGTTTCCGGCTCTTTCACTGTGATATTTCTGCTGATTCTATAAGATGGATGCCCACTAACCGGCTCCACAGCATACACAGCCTTATAGGTATCCGGTGTGTGAGTGTCAAAATCTGCACCATCTTCATTCTTTGCCTCATGGAATAAGATTTTCATTTTGCTTTCATCTACCCCTTCGATACCGGACAGATCTACTTCCACCTCAAATTCCTGTCCATAGGCAAGTTCAATGTCATTTGCTGCCACAATTTCATCTGAATCAAGTGAATTCTGGACATCTTTTAATTCCGGATACTGCTGTTCAAACGGTATTTCTTCCGGTTCTAATTCCGATGCAGAAACAGCTACTGGCTGAACGATTACAGACGCTAACGTGGCAACTGCCATGACTCCTGATAAGAATCTTTTGAACTTCATTTTCATTTTGACTTAATCCTCTCTTTCTTCACTTATCATCGTTTTTCTTTTCAGCAGGTCTGTACCTGCACTATTCAATCATTGGAACCACCTCCCTGACAACTTTATCTGTTACTGATACCAATTCATTGATAACAGCACATGCATATGGCGGCACCTGCACGAAGCGAAGCACCGCCACATGGTATCTGCTGTTATCTCCGTTTATGGAAATAACAATTAAAATAAGGATCAAGCATTTAAGCCGCAAGAGGTAATTCGTAATCTTTCCTGCAAAGGGTGCCTCCCATCTGTATTCCCTCACGTTTTCACCGGATTCCGCCGCAAGAATGCGTAGCTGAAAAATTCCGGGTATCCTCTCGCTGCTGGTATGAAATTGTCAAGGTACAAATCCGGGTTTTCTTTCTGAAGAATTAACCCTTCACCTATAAAGCCCGGCAGAGGGGTTTTACCAACCCCCTCTCGCAAACTTTTTTATTTTTTTCTCAAATTCTTTTTCTTATCGGTTTCGGAATCTGCTGTCAGACTTGCACTAAGTCTTGCAAGTGCCTTCTTTCTTCTGTTGTTGACTGCTGCTGAACTGATACCATGAATCTCTGCATATTCCTGAAAGGTCTGGTGTTCAAAATAAAGAGCATAAACAAGTTCTCTCTGATTTGATGTCAGCATATTCATCATGTTTTCTGTCATCATCTGCTGAATAATCATTTCTTCCATATCCTCGTCTGCCGTTTCACATAACTGCATTTCTTCCATAGCAGATGTTAAAGAAACACAATGTTTCTGATTACGACTGTCCAAATTGATACTCAGGCGATCCTCTCCATGAAGAAGGAAACGCAGATACCATTCCGCTTCTTCAAAATAGGATTCATCCAGGTCACATCCATAACTACTTCCAGCCACGGATGAATAGCGGTAGCCGGAAATATCTTCGATTGGAAATACCGTTACCCGACTCATTGCCTCATAAACTACATATCCATTCTTATAAACCGTGATCGTAACCAGATCGGTATCGCTCTTTATTACTTTCTGAGCAATAACCGGAGCCTTACCCTCTCGTAAACTTTTAGGAGTCGGCTTCTTTGCACCTTTCTTCGGGGACTCTATCATTTCTTTTAATTTTCTGAGTGTCAGCATGACAACCACCTTTCTGCCTTTCGGCACCGGGCTGTCAGCAGACAAAAAAAGCAGCAAAAAAAGACTCCGATCTGCCCGGTTTTTTTTATACCGAGCGACTTGCGAAGTCTCTCCTTGCTGCTTTATGTATCAATCAGCTATACAGGCAAAGCCTGTCAGCAGATTAATCAGCGTTCATATTTTCTCTGACTGCTTGTGTCACAGTATTTTCAGAGCTATCAGCTTTTTCATCCAAAAGGAAGCTAAAATCTCCCATTGCGTCATAAGGCTGATGTGTGATAAATTCTAAGTATTCATCTCTGGTCATTGCTTGTACCTCCTCTCTTGTGATGGTCTAATCTTAACAAATTACCAGACACCCAATCGGACATCCTTGTGCGAATTGAAAATTGTGACCGGACATATATGTCCGATTGATTTTGGACATAAAAAAACGATCATTCTCCTTCTTATTGAATGATCGCTTAACTTATCTTTTGTTTCATTATTCTTATCATTTTTAATGAACTCTCCATCTGATTCGCATAGTTCTCTTTTAATTCCTCATCTTCCATATTTATTATTTCAGTAGCATACGATACAATTCTCCTCCCAGCTTCACTAAATCTCAGCTTCGAACTTTCAACTATTACATTCTCAATTTGCTCCTGCTTGTATTCGCTGCCTTTTTTTATGATGTTATCTATATAATCCGAATCTTCTTCAAATTCTTCATCTGGTATCAATTCTTCCGTTGACACCTGCATCAGCTTTGCCAGACGCCTAATCTGCGATGACGAAAACTCATATGTACATTCTATACAGATACGCCTATAATGCCTATCACCTTTCAGACCTAGCATCATTGCCAGATCTACCTGTGATAAGCCTGCTTTTTTACGCCATTTTTCTATTTCCTGTCCTATTTGTTGTTGAGTTCGCCCTGCACAGTCAGACGCCATTATAACCACCACCCTTCTGGTCAGATTTTGTGTATTATATTCCTGCAAATGAAGACAATTATAGCCGGACGAAATGATTAACATTTCTATTCCGGCTATCTTATACATAAAATCCGTTCCAGAAAAAGTGGTACTTACGTTTTAAGACTTTTATCCTGTACTATCTCCGCAGAATGCTTTACCTGCGTTTATCGTCAACACGTAACTGTCATCTGCCAAGTTCTTTCTCAGCAGAGACTTTCCCCCAACTGCCATTATCCTTTCGTTATTTACCGTTATATAATTTTCAAGTATATCTTTTCTTGAAACAGTTACTCCTACAACGCTGATAACAATCTGGTCACTGGCTATCATACGCACCGTTTCTTTTATCGCATTTTTATCCATAGTAATTTCTCGCATTCTTTTCGTCTCTCCAGCCACTATACTCGCTGGAAATTGTTCTTATTTTACATATTTTTCATACAAATTTAATATATCTATTGCAGAAAAACCTTGACTGGTTTTTCTCCGCATGATATACTAATGCATGTTGTATTTAACAATTTTTTCATATATTCCTCAAAAAGAGGAAAAGAGAATCTGGGTTGAAGGTTCAAATCTAAAGTTACTCAATAGAAGGGCATCCGTATTTGATCCGCAACTAATGTTATGTACAACATGATATAGTACTGATAAAAGCCGACACCAATCCTGTTATTTCCAAGTGCCAATTGGATATAGACCAGTAGGATGATGTCGATTTTGTCTGTCTAAGCGTTTTTAGATCTACTCTCGTGCCAAGGGAGTAGGTCTTTTACATTATATCATTGCTACCATTTATTGTCAATATGCACTATAACAAATGTGTTATGGTGTCTTTTTTTGTGCAAATTGCATTATTTTTCATGTTAATGAATTAACATTGCAGTCACTTTGCTTTTGAATGTTTTTTTGTGCATTATTTTGCGCATTTTATTATTTCATTCTTTTTCTGTGTGTGTTATTATGAATTTAATTAGTAACCTTCTCTCAGAAAGGAGTCCTGTTCTATGAATAATCAAGAGATTCTTCGACAAATTGTTGATTATATAAAATCGGTTATGGATGAACGATCATTGTCATCTCGTGATTTAGCCAAAATCTGCGCCGAAAAAGCAGGAAAAATGTCCCCACGAACCATCGACTATATGTTTAAAGCACCTTCCTCTACTACAATCTCTACACTATTAAAAATATGCGATGGCTTAGACCTTAACCTTACAGCTATCTTGCACTCTATCGAAATAGCAAAAACTGCTTCCGAGAAAAATCAGCAAAAACTTATTTATGATATAAGCAATCCCGCCTACTATGGATATACTGGTAAATATCATGTGTTCTTTCTTTCCACTGCGGCTAATCCTGAAGAATGCCAGGATAAACCTCTTACCCATGGAATTCTTCAGCTTGGAGACATATATGGCACTAATGAATGTTCTGCTATACTGGACTTAGATTCCGGTGATTTAACTCCTGAAGGCGAACCTTTTTCCAAACATTATGAAGGAACATTAGTTTATTCATCTACCAAAATGATCTTCTGCCAGTTGGCTTGTAACCGCTGCGGAGATATGTGGTCCCTTGTTTTTGATCATGGAGATTTGAATAATAAAGATTTGGCATGTATTGTTGGCTGTGCAGCAACATCATCTTCTGGTCGATTCCGTTATCCAGCAATTCATCGATTCTGTCTATGTAATGTGGAACAGTATCCTACCATAGATTCTGCTACTCAAGAACTCATTCAGGGTATTCTAAGATTGCAAAACAACAGAATTATTATTAAAAAAGCCCATATAGATGAGTTTCTTAACAGAACTGATATTGATCCCGCCTTTAAAGTAAATCTACAAAATCATTTAAATATTGCAAAAGACTACTACTCAATTGATAAATCAGCATTAACTACCGATTTAGATTTTTCTGTTTATACAGAATCCATCGCTAAATTATGTAATGTATCCGAATTAGAACGGACATACCACATTCGTCATAACGATGATCGAATGTTATCAAGCATTCTGAAAAATCCACATTCTTAGCTTATAAAAAAGGAGCCAGAAACATTCACTTCTCTGTGTAAATGTTTCTGACTCCTATTAGTCCTTCGCTCAATACCAATTTATTAAACGGTCACAATATTCTTTTTCACTTCATATACAGTTAAAGTTCCGTCTTTCTTGCGTCTCACTTCCGCATTATTGCCCCGATCTGTAATCGCACTGATTACCTCCATCAAGTACAATGCTCTCTCTGTCTGTCCCACTAAATCTGTACTCTTTTGTTCGCAAATCTTTTTCAAATCTGATCTCATCTCCAGTCCTCCAAGCAATATAATATCACTCAAACGGATAAGGGAAAGAAAACCGCTGATGAGTTTCTGATAAGCCATCCCGAAACAGTACTTAACTGTTGCTTACCATATAGATTCTATCCAAGGGAACAGTGCTGACCTCCTGTTTCCTCCTGACATTTATGATTATACTATCAGAACATATGTTCGTCAATCCTTAATTTTATTTTTCATAAAAAAATTAATTATCATGCTTCCGATCATACACCCAAATCCATTATGAATCATATCATCCCATTCGAATAATCCACGCATAAAAATCAACTGACTGGTTTCTATTACTGCTGATACCAGAACTCCAAACAATAATGCCCGATAACATTTCACTTTGTGGTTTGCAATTATCGGTAATAAGGCTCCGACCGGAAACAGCAATATACAATTCAAAAGATTTTCCTTTAGCAACGTCCAATCTTTATATTTCCAAATAGCCTTCCATGACCAAAACGGTATCAATTCATACTGACGAACGGTACTTGTTCTGGTAAATACCGTAGAGCCAAATACAATTCCAAGAAATATTACCATCATCACAACTGCAACTGCCTGAATTAGATTAATCTTTTTTCTACATATGCATCCTGCTACTACAATGACTGTCAAGAACAGCAATACACTAAATGCCAATATCTCATATTTCGACCATTTCTTATTATATGTTATCCATACCTGGTAAATATCCATTCTATTCCCCTTCTATTTTAATCAGACCAAACCGCAAGAATATCGAATACAGATAACTTGCTCCAAAAACCTTTAATTTCTTCGGTCCGTTTACATTTCCCTTCATCTCTATCGTTTCTTTCAGAGCAATATTTACACTGCTTCTGGTTATTGATTTCTTTTTCCGGTCAATCAGGATTTCATTTCCATTGACCGTATAATGAAATTTTAATCCTTTTACAGTCGTAAAAGAATATCCTGAAAACAATTTTAACGTCTCCCACAAATGATTTACCAGTAATTCATATGATTTATCGATGTAGCAATGCAATTTTTCAACGGCCTGTTTTCTTTCCCGGTACAATCTACACCTCTCTGCGTACAGGCTTAATTCATCCGCATTGTATATCATTTTTGTATACGGCAAATAGGAATGAACCGAAGATCTGCTCAAACCAGTCTCCTGCATAATCTCTGAAATATTTTTTCCATTTTCCCTTAACGAAATAACCTGCTCACTAAGCTCAGTATGATACACACCCGCCGTAATTAATATTTTGCGAGTCTTCATTAAGGTAATGCTGAACTGTTCTGATATTTGTCGTAATGAATTTGCTGATCCACCGCCTGCCCCAGACATATATGCTTCAGCAATACAGTTCGTAAACTGCTCCATTATCTTTTCCGAATTATATTCTGGTTTCTTTTTTGGTCTTCCCATTTTCGTGTCAATCCAATCATTTTGTACTAATACTCCGGGATTGACATCTATCTCTATGTCAACCCAGAGTACTAATTTCAAATACAGGGTACTTTTATTCTACAGTAACACTTTTTGCCAGATTTCTTGGCTTGTCTACATCCAGTCCTTTCGCCACACTGACATAATATCCCATCAACTGTAATGGAATCACTGCAAGGCTTCCTACAAAATGCTCGTCAATTTTTGGAACATATACTGCAAAGTTTACCTGATCTTCAATCTCATATTTTCCATATGTTGTCAATCCCATCAGATATGCCCCACGACTCTTGCATTCCAACATGTTACTAATCGTTTTCTCGTAAAGATCACTTTGCGTCAATACGCCGATTACCAAAGTTCCTGGCTCTATCAGACTGATCGTACCATGTTTTAATTCTCCTGCCGCATACGCTTCTGAATGAATATATGAAATTTCCTTTAATTTCAAACTTCCTTCCAGAGAAATCGCATAGTCAATTCCTCTGCCAACAAAGAATACATCATGTGCATTTGCATATTTTGCAGCAAACCATTGAAGTCTTTCCTTGTCCTGTAATATTTTCTGAATCTTTTCCGGAATCGTCAATAACTCAGAAATGTAACTGCTATACTGTTCTTCTGTAATCATATTTCCGACTTTTGCAAACTGAACCGCAAGACAATACATTGCTGCAAGTTGAGCACTGTAAGCCTTTGTTGTTGCCACAGATATTTCCGGCCCGGCAAGTGTATAGAACACTTTATCTGCTTCACGTGCAATACTGCTACCAACAACATTTACAACTGCCAAAGTCGTGATTCCTTTTTCCTTTGCCAGACGTAAAGCAGCCAGCGTATCTGCAGTCTCTCCAGACTGGCTGATCACTATAACCAAAGAGTTTTTATTTAATGACATTCTTCTATATCTAAACTCTGAAGCAAGTTCCACCCTTACCGGAATATCTGCCAAATCTTCTATTACATATTGTGCAGCCATTCCAACATGCCATGCGGAACCACATGCAACAATATAAATCTGATCAAATCCCCGAATTTCATCTTCGGTTAGTTCAACCGAAGATAAATCAATACAATCATCTTTTATTACAGATCCTAAAGTGTCCTTAACTGCCTTTGGTTGTTCATGGATTTCTTTCATCATAAAATGTTCAAATCCTGCTTTTTCAGCAGCTTCGGCATTCCATTTAATTTCTGTTGTCTCTTTTTCGATTTCATCTCCATCAAGATTATAGAAATGTGCTTCTCCCGGTGTTAATCTAGCAAATTCCAGATTACCAATATAATAAACATTTCTTGTATATTTCAAAATAGCAGGTACATCAGAAGCGACATATGTTTCCCCATCGGTCACGCCAATGATCATCGGGCTATCTTTTCTTGCTACCCAGATTTCTCCTGGATAATCTTTGAACATAAGTTCCAGTGCATACGATCCACGCACACGAACCATAGTTTTCGCAATCGCATCAATCGGTCCCAGGTTATACTTTTTATAATAATAATCCACCAGTTTAATTACCACTTCTGTGTCTGTCTGACTATAAAAAGTGTAACCGTGTTTTAACAGTTTTTCTTTCAGTTCCGTGTAATTTTCAATGATTCCATTATGTACTCCGACAACTTCAGATTCCACTTCCCCGGAACCTGATCTTGAACAATTTCCAGATACATGCGGATGAGCATTGATCTGGCTCGGTTCTCCATGCGTTGCCCAACGTGTATGTCCAATTCCACATGTTCCCAGCAATGCTTTTCCTTCATCCGTTTTTTCAACAAGATTACTTAATCTGCCTTTTGCCTTTACTACCTGTGCCAGATGCTCCCCATCTCGCACAGCAATTCCGGCTGAATCATATCCTCGGTATTCTAACTTAGACAATCCATTTAATAAAATAGGTGCCGCCTGTTGTCTCCCGGTAAAACCTACTATTCCACACATATTATTTCTCTCCGTAAAAATTATTGCTTATTTACATTTTCGAAAATGTAATCAATTAATTTTCCATATTGTTCGTTTCTATTTTCCTCTGGCAACATTTCGATAATCTGCAATGCAATTAAATATTTTTCGGTTGCTTCCAAACGTTTATGGTACTTTCCAAGTTGCTTAGAAGTTTCCCTATACATCCAAAAGTAAAGACCTGACACAATTTCAACTATCGCTCCAGATAAACCAGCCGTAAGTGATGCAGAATTATTTCCACCTAACAAAAATATAATAACAGCTAAAACAAACAGAACAAATCCGGCAAAGCATGAGAACATGGCTGCTGAGAAAGATTTTCTAATTTGTTGTTTACAGATAACATAGAACTCCTTCAATTCTTTTAAATTTTCAAACATTAACGCTCTAATATCCTGATTTTCTTCTTTACTTTTCTCAGCTAAAACATCCAGATTCTTAACAGCCTCTGAAATTTCTTTTGCTTCCCTCTCCGCAGCCAGTTCATCCGTTTTTGCTTTCATTTTGTATAAAGCATATATTGATTTTATTATCCAGATAATTCCTAAACACCATGTAATGGGTGATGAAACTGGCGATTTACAGAACTGCACTATTAGTTCATTAATAAATTGCAATATATCTCTTGGCATTTTTTAATCTCTGCCGTATAAATCTCTAGTATACACTTTATCTTTCACATCATCCAGACAATTATCATATCTGTTTGCGATAATTGCCTGACTCTGTTCTTTAAACTTGTCTAAATCATTTACAACTCTACTACCAAAGAAAGTACTTCCATCTTCCAGTGTTGGTTCATAAATGATAACAGAAGCTCCTTTCGCCTTGATTCGTTTCATAACTCCCTGTATTGAGGACTGACGGAAATTATCTGAATTAGATTTCATAGTAAGACGATATACGCCAATCACAACTTCTTTCTCCAGAGTAGCATCATAAGTATTCTCGTCCTCATATGCATAATACCCAGCTTTCTGAAGAACCCGATCTGCAATAAAGTCTTTTCTGGTTCTGTTAGACTCAACGATTGCAGACATCATATTCTGAGGGACATCTTCATAGTTTGCCAAAAGCTGCTTTGTATCCTTCGGCAAACAATATCCACCATAGCCAAATGACGGATTATTATAATGAGAACCGATTCTTGGATCAAGGCACACACCATTAATGATCTGCTGTGTGTTTAATCCTTTCATCTCTGCATAAGTATCCAATTCATTAAAGTAAGAAACTCTGAGTGCCAGATATGTATTCGCAAATAATTTTACTGCCTCTGCTTCTGTGAATCCCATAATAAGAGTATCAATATCCTCTTTGATAGCCCCTTCCTGCAGTAATCCAGCGAATGTATTCGCAGCCTTTACGAGCCTAGCATTTTCAATATCTGTTCCTACAATAATTCTTGATGGATACAGATTGTCGTATAGTGCCTTTGACTCACGTAAAAATTCCGGGCTAAAGATAATATTATCACAGTGGAATTTTTCTCTGATGCTTGCAGTATAGCCTACCGGAATGGTTGATTTAATCACCATAATTGCATCTGGATTATATTCAATAACCAGCTTTATTACGGCTTCTACTGCTGACGTGTCAAAGAAATTTTTCTTACTATCATAATTTGTTGGAGCTGCAATCACAACAAAATCTGCATCCCTATATGCTGCTTCTGCATCCAATGTAGCTGTTAGATTTAATTCTTTTTCCTTTAAGTATTTCTCAATATACTCATCCTGAATCGGACTGATTCTTTTATTAATCTTCTCAACTTTCTCTGGAATAATATCTACTGCCATTACCTCATGATTTTGAGATAAAAGTGTGGCAATAGATAATCCCACATATCCTGTTCCTGCTACTGCTATTTTCATTTTATATCTCTAACCTCCCACAATCGTTTTAAACTTCCTCAAAAAAAGTATCCGGTTTCTCTGGGTTAAATATTTCATTGCATGTCATTACCGTTACTAAATTCTCCGTTTCGCTCAAGTTGATAATATTATGAGTCCAGCCTGGAATCATATGAATTGCCTCAATCTTATCTCCACTAACTTCAAATTCCACTTTTTCTCCAGTATTAATATTACGTTCCTGAATCAGCCCATGACCTGATACCACTATGAAAAGTTCCCATTTAGAATTATGCCAGTGCTGACCCTTTGTAATACCAGGTTTACTGATATTAATAGACACCTGACCGCAATCCTGCGTATGTACTAACTCTGTAAAACTTCCACGAGCATCCACATTCATTTTTAATGCATATTTAAACTTCTCTGTTGGTAAATAAGTAAGATATAAACTATACAGTTTTTTAGCAAATGATCCATCCGGCATTTTCGGCATCATAAGAGTGACCGATTGCTCTTTAAACTGCTGCAATAAATCAACAATCTCTCCCAATGTGACTTTATGAGTTACCGGGACACAACAGTATTTTCCATTTTCTTTTACAACAGTTTCAACACCATCAAATTCACAATGCTGTTCTTTTCCTTCCAATAAGTCAAACATTCCCTCGACCAGATCATCAATATACAGTAACTCCAATTCCGTACTACGATCATTCACTGTAAATTCTTCGTCATTTGCTACTGCCCAGCAAAAAGTTGATACCGCAGAATTATACTTTGGTCTGGAATGTCCCATCAGATTTGGGAAACGATAGACAGCAACTTTTGCACCTGTTTCGTCTGCATAATCAAAAAATAATTCTTCCCCTGCTTTTTTGGAACGACCATATTCTGAATTTCCAAAACGGCCAGATAATGTTGCCTGAATCGAAGACGAAAGCATAATGGTTGCTTTATTATTATATTTTTTCAATGTATTTAATAAGTCTGAAGCAAATCCAAAATTACCTTTCATAAAATCCTCTGGATTTTCCGGACGGTTTACACCTGCCAAATTAAATACAAAATCTGCTTTCTGGCAGTATTGTTCTAAGTCTTCTGATGTCGAATTAAGATCATATTCATATATCTCATCAATCAGAATATTCGGTCTTGTTCTATTCTTATTATCACGTATATTTTTTAAATTATTTACTAAGGCAGTTCCAACCATGCCTTTTGCACCTGTTACCAATATATTCATATAAGTTTCCTTTCTTTAAGGTTGTGAGTACCATTCCTTATACACAGCCACAGTACTAGCGTAAGGAGTTTGCACCCCCATATACGACTGTTTATGAGGTTCTTCTTCAACCAATCTTCGAATTTCTCTCTGATACATCTTTTTGAAACGCTCTTTATCTATTTTTCCATCCATATATTTTCCACATGCATCTTCATAAGCATTTCTGTAAGATTCTTCTGCTGCAGAATATGCATATTGAAGCATTTTACTTTCTGGATTCTTTTCAATCTCCACCGCCAGTGCAACAATATCATGGGTAACTGCTGCTATTGCACTACGGATTTGTGTTTCCAATGCACCTTGGGCAGTCAGAGTCTGTGTATGAACCATCGTATTGTATTGTACTGTCAGTATTTTATACTTATGATAATTCAACAGTGCCACACAAAATGCAAGAATGGCAACTAGCAAACTTCCCGCATCAATCCATATATTACTCATTCTTTACTTCTTTCCGGCATTGGCCTGAGCTATTAATTTTCTTAATTCGCTCATCAAACTCAACACCTCTTTGTTTTCAAACGTTTCACATAATAAATGGAGATTGCCAATTTCATCGTCCATGTATCTCAGAATTATATTTATTTCTTCTTCGGTAATTGGTCTACCATTCACAGTTGATGTAGTAATATCATTTACAATCTCAATAATCTTCGCATATGTAGGATTTTTGATTAATTCTTTCGATTTATCATGTGCATATTCCTTAAATGTCATCATCTGTTCCCCCATCATTGCTTTTAATACTATATATCTTTTCTCCAAACCATTTTATTAACGACACCCGTATAGCTCTGAATAATTTTCACAACTTTTGAACTAACATTTTCTTCAATATAATCTGGAACAGGAATACCATAATCGCCCGCCTTGTTCATTTCAACTGCCGTATCAACAGACTGTAATAATCCCTTCTCATCAATTCCAGAAAGAATAAAGCACGCTTTATCAAGTGCTTCCGGACGTTCTGTTGATGTACGAATACATACTGCCGGGAATGGATGTCCAACAGAAGTAAAAAAGCTACTTTCTTCCGGCAATGTACCAGAATCTGATACCACTGCAAAAGCATTCATCTGCAGACAGTTGTAATCATGGAATCCCAATGGTTCATGCTGAATAACTCTCGGATCAAGTTTAAAGCCGGTGGACTCAATTCTTTTTTTACTTCTTGGATGGCAGGAATATAAAATCGGCATATCGTATTTCTCTGCCATCTTATTAATAGCATTAAATAAAGATAAAAAGTTTTTCTCTGTATCTATATTTTCTTCACGATGTGCTGAAAGTAAAATATATTTTCCTTTTCCCAGACCAAGTCTGCTATGAATATCCGACGCTTCTATTTCAGCTAAATTATTATGCAGTACTTCTGCCATAGGAGAACCTGTTACGTATGTACGCTCCTTTGGTAATCCACAATCTGCCAGATACCTGCGTGCATGTTCAGAATATGCCATATTCACATCAGAAATAATATCTACAATACGTCTATTCGTTTCTTCCGGAAGGCACTCATCTTTGCAACGATTACCTGCTTCCATGTGGAAAATCGGGATATGAAGTCTCTTTGCACCAATTACTGATAAGCAGCTATTTGTATCTCCAAGAACCAACACTGCCTCCGGTTTGATCTCAGCCATCAACTTGTAGCTCTGGGCAATAATATTTCCACACGTCTCTCCAAGATCATTTCCGACAGCATTCAAATAGACTTCTGGATCTTCCAATTTCAGATCTTTAAAAAATACACCATTCAAATTGTAATCATAATTCTGTCCCGTATGTGCCAGAATCACATCAAAGTATTTACGTGTTTTATTTATTACAGCCGCCAGACGAATAATTTCCGGTCTGGTACCTACAATAATTAATAATTTTAATTTCCCATTATCTTTCCATTTTACATTATCGTATGTTCCCATTATTGCTCACACTCTCTTTCTCTGAATATCTCAGTAGTATATATTTTCCGGTCCAGTTACAGTGCCTATGTAATGCTTGCGGATTCTTTGCTTGTCGCATCTATCATAATTGCTTCTGGAACTTTTTTTCCTTCATCTATATCTCTATTATAACGATCACTGAACTTTTTCATTCTACCTGAATTTCCAACATCAACCAACACATATATTATATTATCTGTCTGCTCTGCTTTCGCATATTCTTCTACCTGTATTTCATATCCATGCATATACTGAGCATTGGAAGACAATTTTACTTCAATAATCGTTATATCCTGTCCGCGACTGATTTTAAAATCTACCGGGCCTCTGCCCTCATCTGCTTCACAACTCATACTTAAATTATTAGCCTGAATGTATGCCAATCCAGACAAATGTATCACTCGTTGCACGATTTTCTCACGCTTCTGCGTACCGGCATTTATTATTACTTCCCAGCCTCTATTGTATTCTACCCAGTTTTTAAAAAAGTGTAAAATTTCAATTGCTGCCGTTTTACTGTCAATTTCTTTATCCTTATATTGCGATAACCATGATATTCCACTTTTCTCAATTCTCTGCCATAGTTTTGCAAGGAAATAATCGATCTGATCTTCTGGATCATATGCTTCTAACTTTTCTTTTCTGTATGCTTCAATAACATCTTTACACTTTTCTGAGTCTTTGAATATTTTTTCTCGTAAATAATACTTACGCTCCGTAGCTGCCCACCTTGTCCAACGTTCTGCAACTTCACTATTCATCATTGCCCGAATTGTATTATTTTCAACAATAACTGAATCTATTTCTTCCCATGATTTGGCTACTGGCAATTTATGTAATATTTCTACCGGAAGTAGCAATATTTCATATCCTTTTACCGGATTGCGTAACAACCCATCTTGAAAAAGTTTATTTGGATAATTACATTCTGTAATTCCCAGTTGCTGATTCACCCTTTCCGTATACGCACGTATATCTGGCAAAATGAGCGTAGCAATCATATCACTCAAGCGGTCAGGACCTACATTATCTTGAAACAGTGGTAGCAATTGAAAAAATTCGGGATCTTCAATTCCTGCTTTTACTATGTCAAATGCTGTCTCTAATACCATTCTTGATATTTTAGATCCGAAGCCAGAGCCTGGGGCCTTTTCTCCAAAGCCTAAACCAATACCATTTACTTCTGAAAACTTGAATATTTCAAAAGCAGCTCGGAAAAATGTATCCTTTTCACTTTTCCATTCTGCACGATTCAATAATTTAATGATTTTTCTAAAAAAATCATTTATTTTTTCATAGGAATCTTGGAATTCTGGCGTAGTTGTTTCCTTCAATCTCTGAATATTGATAAAAAAGGCATTGTCCTTATCCAACACCGGATCAAATACGCCAATATTTTCTAATGAATCCCCTATTTCTAAATAATCCGATAAAAACATATTCCAAAACTCCTCATCAATCCCACAAATGATCCCAACCCTTATTAAAATACTTTCTTCTGAATTCATCACAAGCAGTTTTGTATTGGCTCATAATAATTACTGCATCACTATATGAGCTTCTTCCTTTACCATTAGCCTGTCCATCATCTGCCTCCAATAACAAATCCAGATACCGAGTAGAATCTTCTGCTGCCATCATCTGTTTCAATGGAGAAAGTACACGATTGACCTGATTTGTCTTAAAAGCATTCGTCAAAGCATCTGGTTGCTTTTTTGATAGTGTTGAAAATTCAGCATACAACGCACCTAATAGTTTTGCAAGCAAGTCAAACTGTTCTTCATCTGTTTCTTCCATATTCTCTTTTTCTTCAAGTTCTTTCACTATTATGTCTACATCATCTCTTATCCGACCTGCCAACGTTGCACATTTGGGTGTCCCCGGTGTCTTTTTTAATTCATAAACATGTCCGGATTCTAATAAATCCAAATTATCATAAATGCAATTTATATTTGATTCCAAATTTGTTCCGTCACTCACCATGCACTCCTCCTTCCACAATATGTATATTTCTTTACTATTCCATCTTTGCAAGTTCAGCCTGAATATATGCCAAAGAAGCAATTTTTTCCTTTGTTTCTTCCAGATTCAGTCTCTTAGTATTGTTAGAATTAAATTCTGTCAATGTATTTCTCTTTTCGTCCCCATCCTTGAAATATTTATCATAATTTAATCCCCTATTATCAGCAGGAACTCGATAGAAATTACCCATATCAACAGCCTTAGCACATTCCTCATTCGTAAGAAGTGTTTCATACATCTTCTCTCCATGACGAATGCCAATAACTTTGATATCCTCTTTCTTACCTCCAAACAGTTCACATACAGCTTCTGCCTGTGTCTGGATCGTACAAGCCGGTGCTTTCTGAATCAGCAAATCTCCATTTTCTCCATGTTCAAATGCAAACAGTACAAGATCAACAGCTTCCTCCAAACTCATAATAAAACGTGTCATGGATGGTTCTGTTAAAGTAATTGGGTTCCCCTGTTTAATCTGCTCAATCCAAAGTGGAATAACAGATCCTCGGCTACACATAACATTTCCATAACGTGTACAGCAAATCTTCGTTTTACCAGACATTCTGGATTTTGCAACTGCTACTTTTTCTTCAATTGCTTTTGTGATACCCATTGCATTGATTGGATATGCTGCTTTATCTGTTGATAAGCAAATTACAGATTCCACACCTTCTTCAATTGCTGCTGTAAGCACATTCTCTGTTCCAATAACATTTGTGCGAACTGCTTCCATCGGGAAGAACTCGCATGATGGTACCTGTTTTAATGCTGCTGCATGGAAAATATAATCTACTCCCGGCATTGCACCTCTTACGGACTGCAAATCACGCACATCACCAATATAAAATTTAATCTTGTCTGCTACTTCCGGCATTCTTGCTTGGAAATCATGTCGCATATCATCTTGCTTCTTTTCATCACGAGAAAAGATACGGATTTCCCCAATATCAGTTTTCAGGAAACGATTCAAAACTGCATTTCCAAATGAACCAGTTCCACCAGTTATCATTAATGTTTTGTTAGTAAATGTACTCATTATTCTACACTCCTTATTTTTTTATCATAATTTTTACACATAACTATATAACCCAACAGCATCATCAAATATACTATTGTATATCCTGTATTCATAAATTTTAAATATGTAATTACTTCAAAGTTAAACATGCTACATACCACATAACTTACTCCTGCTGATACAATCAATAAAATATTCAAAATTAATTCAAAATTCTGTTTTTTAAATACCGTATACACTCCCGCAAAAGATGTTGCCACTAACCTAACTGCATACATCACACATAAACATCGAATATATTCTCCTGCCACCCTATAACCCTGTCCAAAAACAATCTCAGAAAGTCTAGGTGCTATAACGTAAAGTGTTCCAAATCCCATAATAGATACTGCAGATAGCACTATTATTACTGACATTAGCGTCCTTAATACTGGTTTCTTATTTGCAACATTTTCACTAATTCTTTGGTAGCAAACTTTACTAACATTAGACGTAATAAAAACTATAGGGATATCTAATATTCTTACTCCGGCTGAATAGTATCCTAATATCTTTGCTGAAAAAAGTGCCGTTATTGAAATTGTTACAAGTGAAGCCGAAAAACTATTTATAAACTGAGCTGGTACTAGAAAAAGTATTTGTCTTTTCCCTTTTACCAATACAATTTCTTTAAATTTCTTTAAATTAATGCGTGGACGTTCTTTCAATTCTTTCAGATAATTTCTCATCTGAATATTTAGTCCAAACAACGGTGAAACTGCATATCCCATAGATAAAGAAAATACTCCTAAAGAAAGAAAACCTGCCCCTACTTGAATAACAGCCCTAATAGCTTCCCTGATGATTGCAATTATAGAAATTGTTTTATACTCTTTATACCGATTTAAATAACTAATGAATAAAAATCTAAGTCCATTAGTAAATACTAATACTGGAACAACGTAAATGATGATCCCATATTTATTAAAAATATTATTATCTGATACTTGATATCCAACTATAATTACAATTGCGTATATTAATGAAATCAAAATATTGATAATTATACATGCATCCGTTATATACTGAGCTTCTTTTTCATTTGGTTCAGATACAATTAACATGTCTAATTTCAATGACGCCACTGGAATTATCATAGTTGCAAGTGAAATCAAATAAGTATAAATACCCAACGTTTCAGTGGGAAATATACGTGTCAAAATTGGCTGTACAACAATATTTATCATCTGTGCTAATACAGTTCCCAATCCCATATGTAATATGCCAACCCATATACTATTTTTTTTACTCATTTATTCTATTTCCTCATTTATTTCCGTATTGCTCTCTATCAAAGATTCATTATTTCCTGATAAAATAATTTTCCATACAACTAACGCAACTAATATTTCTGGTCTTATCAGACTACTTTCCATCATTGCTACCAAAAAAAGTCCTACAAGTAATGATATGTATCTACTATTTCTACTTGTTACCATTTTCTTCATAGCAAAATGCGTAGAAATCGCTACGAAAATATAAATAAAAATTCCATACTGAAATAGCAGCATATAATAGAAGTTATCTACCGTTGCAGTAGTTCCTCCCAACAGAAAACACTTTATTCCAGAACTATTAATCATTCTTGAAAATGTACTAATTCTAAAACTTAGCAACGCATCAAATACCATAAATTTATCAATAATAAAAACACTAACTAAATTTAGTATAAATAACATATCTATAATCGCAATCGAACACTTCCCAAATATTCTTAAAGCATTTTCCATATTTCTTTTTTCAAAGAAAAGGTACATACCTTCTAATGCAACGAATGCCAGCAATGCTAACAGTGACGTTCTACTATTAGTATAATAAAAAACAACTCCTGTCATTAAAAAAGCAAAAATAACAACAATCCCTTTTAATTTTTTTCTTGAAACAAGTAATAGATATATTGCTGAAGAATAAAATAAAGCCGCAACATTGGGATTTTCAAATCCTAATGTATATCTAAGTCTTCCCATTGTAGAAACGTAGCTTGTGTTATTTACAATATGCAGTGCCATAAGCACTATCATAACTAATACCAAGAAAACATTTATTCTAAATGCACTTTTTACAATTGTTTCTAGCGAATAACTAGCACATATAGCAAATAGTACAATTACAACAAAGTTAAGTGCCATACTTCCATTTAACATTAAGGATACCATCGCAAGTGCCATTGCAAAAAAAGCTTTCTTATCAACTATAAATTTCCCTTTTAAAATCCATCCAGCAAGTAATAAGCAGATTGCTCCTACACGAAATATTGTTTTCATTGTGTCCATAGCCAATGCATTATAGAGCATGTAGTTCATTCCCAATAAAAACAATGGTATATCTAAAAAAGCAAATTGTTCCCATGCATTTTTTCTTATCGTCATATAAACTGCCTCCAAAACCCAAAGAGTTATAAGTCAAATGCTTTTTTGTATTCCTGCCTGATTTCTTTTAAATTAACTTTATTATTTATATATTTCTCAACAGCTTTTATTTGCTTCTGATTATCATCAGGTTTTTGATCTATAACACTTTGGATAGCTTCTACGAATTTTTCTCTATTGTCCAACGGAATTGCCCATCCTGCTTTTGCTTCATTAATATCCGACCATGGAGTTTGATCACTGATTATTACTGCTGTTCCAACCGATAATGCTTCCGCAATTACATGTCCATAGTTTTCACTAAACGTAGGAAATAAAAACGCATTATACAAGCTAAATATTTCGTGAACTTTTTCATGGTTTACCAATCCACAATAATTAACTGTTATATTTTGAGGCAATTCATGTATCTTTTGATTACATTGTTTCCAATATTCCTCATCTTCTATCGGTCCATAAATATCAAATACAACCTTTCCTTTAATATCTTTCATATACTCAATTGCACTAATCAAATTTTTCTTTGGATGTATTCTTGAAACAAATACAAATTTTCCCTCACCACTTTTTTTGAGTTCATGTATATATTGCTTTTCCGGAATTGAAGGGATATTCGTCAGAAAATGAATTTTTTCGCTATCCGCTTTTAAATATTTTATAATTGCTGCTGATTCTTCTTCACTCGTAGATTGATACGCTATATTCCTCACTAGATTTTTCATTCTTAAATATGCAATATATGGTATCTTCTTATATTTCTTTTTTAATGCTCCAGCACACAGTTCTCCCCTAGGTGCTAACACAACCTTTAAAGAATACTGTTTTGCCAGTTCTAAACAAGGCAAAACACAGCTTTGGAATAATCCCTGAAGATACAGCACATCTGGTTTTATTTCCAATATTACTTTTTCAAATTCAGATTTTTTATAACTTTCATCGCTTACATATTTAACATAACAGTTATCTCTCTTCGTCCAAATTCCAGAATCAATTCCCTCATACGGTACACTTTCATCTTTATCATGATTTTTAGTGACTATATAGCATTCATCTTCCCGAAAAAGAGAGCAAAAATTATTTACGCTCACAGGAGGACCTCCGTACTTTTGCCCTGGAAAAAATCCTCCCATTACTATTAATATTTTCATTTTGATACCTCACCAAACATATTATTGTATTCAAATATCAACATACTTTAAACATCTCCAGCACTACCAATCTCAAACATTATTTCCATCCAATTGATTTGTTGATATTCTTGTATATCATATTTGCTGTATAATTTTCCATTAAATATTTTGTTTCATTCGTTTTCATTTCGTTCAAATCTGCCTCTAACGCTTTCTTAACCAATTCAGAAAACGCTTCAGTATCATTACTTTCACACCACCATCCAAATCCACCTTGAGTAATTACTTCACCAATATCTGTATTTGGATCAGTAGCTGCAAGTACTGGAAGTTTTGCCTGCATATAGCTTAATAAGCGACTTGGAAAATTAGGAATGGTAAATCTATGATCTAAGAAAATAAGTCCCACATCGCAAGCCGCAACCATTCGATCATAATCATCTTTTGGTAATTTACTCATTAGCTTCATATTCTCTGGCTTTTCAGTATTAAAAAATTCCTGCAATTTTTCAAATTCTGTACCACCTCCAACTATCAAGAAATATGCATCACTATTTTTTTTCTGTTTTTTAAGGCATTCTATGATAAAAGGTATTCCTTGTGGTTTTCCTAAATTACCACCATAAACAAATACTACCTTGTCCAACGGAATATTATATTTTCTTCTCAGTTCGTTTCTTTCTTCAGTAGAAATACTCATATCCTGTGGTTCAATACAATTCGGACAAATTTCAAGTTTACTTGAACTAATCTCTGGATTGTGTTTAATCACATAATCTACATTTGCCTGACTCATACAGCCAATTCTGTCGGAATAACAATAAAGCTGCTTTTCTTGTTTTCTAAAATATTTGTACAGCACACTCTTTATTCCTGTCTTGCTCATCATTCCAAGATCAACTGCGTTTTGTGGGAAAATGTCTTTCAGCATCAAGTAACTAACCGCATTATCTCTTTTTTTAATATATTGAATCACTTTAGCAAATGAAATTGGAGGAGTTGCATAAAGCACCATATCAAACTTTACAGAAGACCAATATTTCTTAATAGCAGATATAACTTGATGCTCGATTTCAATCAGAGTTATTCCCTTTCTAACAGAATTAACATTAAAGTATCCACCAATTTTCACTTGTAAAATATCACATCCCGTTTCCTTTAATACAGAAGTTTCAATCCCATATTTTGACTCTACCGGTGTAACAACATATACATGATGCCCATCTTTCACATAATTTCTAAGAATATCAGCATAAAAGTCATGTACATTAATTGTTTTATATTTTATAAAACTCAAAAATAATATATTTTTCATAGTTGTACTCTTTCTTAATTACATTCTTTTCTTTTCCACTTTAGCTTTTCGGATTTCGTCTAAACGTCCTTCATCAACGCTATCAACATTTACATCTGATCTCTTAAATACATAAGCAACTGTCATAAAAATAATCTTTACATCAAAAGCAAAAGATATATTTCTGACATATTCGACATCAAGTGCCAGCCGTTTATCCCAATCCAAATTATTTCTACCATTAACCTGTGCCCAACCTGTTAAGCCAGGTCTAACATCATGCCGATGCTTTTCTTCCTCTGTATACCAAGGTAAATAGTACACTCTTAAAGGCCTTGGTCCCACAATCGACATATCACCATTTAATATGTTAATCAACTCCGGTAGTTCATCCAAAGATGTAGCACGTAAAATACGTCCATACTTATTCAATCGGATAGAATCTGGAAGTAGATTTCCATTTGAATCTTTTCGATTGTCCATACTTCTGAATTTTATTAATTTAAAAACCTTCTCATCTTTTCCAGGACGCTCCTGCGTAAAGAACGGATTTCCCTGCATAAAAATCGCCCCTAAAATAATAAGAACAAGAAGTAATGGAGAAAGAACAAGCAACGCACATAAACTTAACGTAAAATCAATTACCCTTTTAAAACATTTTGCATACATATATGTAATCCTTTATCTTCCACTTATTTGATATTGAAATATGCCTTTGGATCGTCAAAAATTTCTTCACTTTCCAAAATAATAGGTTCGACATCAACATCTCTAAGGAATATGTATGGCTTATCGTAATGGTGATACTGATCTCTTACCACATTATTACAATTTCCATCTTCCATGATTCTAATTGTATCCTCAATCAGATCAAACCCAACATGAGCCATAACACCAGCATATGCCATATGACGAATATTGATTTCCGTAACTTTCATTTCTCCATTTTTATCTTCTTTTAAGTCGAATGATAAAATTCCATGAGCCGGTACGCCTAATTTTTTTTCTAAATATTTAATACATTCATCACAGAATTTATTAATTCTATCTTCATTAAGAAAGCGTGCAAAATGTGTATTTCCAGTTACATGAGATGGTGCTGTATTTGCCATGACATATTCAGCACATTCCAGTGCAGCTCCCTTGACATATTCGCCATTATAATAAAGCATTTCATTTGCCAGATGTCTTCCTGTAAGAAATTCGCTTACTGTAAATTCAGGAATATTGGCATTTATAAATAACCAGCTTCTATAACTACTAATATCGTCTAACCGTAAAGAACCTAAACCACCAGTTCCTTCTGTTGCACGAATCCAACATGGAAATCCTATTTCATTTTCAACATCATCAAATCGTGGATTTTCCTGCGTAACTTTAATTGTCTTCGGAATAAATGCAGTACCTTCAAGAAGATCTGCCATTATAGATTTATCCCTCAATGATTCCGATAACAATTTACTCCCCATAAACACTGGGCATGGAAATCTACCATTTTTTTCATAGTATGCTCCCCACTCAACAATTTCACTTTCCGGCTGAACGAAAGCATAATCAATATGTTTATCCTCTACAAGTTTTTCAATCCAAGTAAAATATTCTGGATCAGTACATCGCGGACAAATATAGTATTCGTCTAAAAGACCTTTCATAAAAAAGCCCATAGCTTTCTTCTCAATATCACACCCTATAATTTTATAGTCTGGATGATTTTCTCTAATAATTCCTGTAATTGAACGTGGTGTAAGTCCACCTATACCTGTAACTAATACTGTTTTTCCCATAGCTATTTTTCCTTTCATTCTCTACATAAAATGTTATTCAAAACATTTTTTTATTACTTCAATAATTCTATCCTGCTGCTCTACTGTCATCTTATTATCACTTGGCAGGCATAATCCTCTTGTAAAAATGTCCATTCCTACATCAGCCACTCCACCTGCAATATAAGCATTTGATCTTGCACGTCCGTTTCCATCTCGGACAACAAATGGATTCAAACGATAAATTGGCTGCATATGCATTGGTTTCCAAATCGGACGTCCTTCAGCATTAATAGATGCAATCGCTTCTAGAATCTCTGTTGGGCAAGTTTTTCCTGCTTCTTTTACATAGCAAACATCCTGTTCGCCACGAACCTGCTTGCACATTGCCTCTTTATCAATAATCAGACATGACAACCAGTAATTCGGCTCAGAATTTTCAAAGTCAATTGGATTCATAGAAACTGGAAGACCTTTTAATCCTTCTTTATATCTTTCATAAATTGCTTTCTTCTGAGCAATATGTTCATTCAGATATGGGAACTGTCCACGAACTACACCAGCTACTACATTGCTCATACGGTAGTTGTATCCCAGTTCTTCATGCTGATACCATGCTGCATTTTCTCTTGCCTGCGTAGACCATTTACGAACTTTGTTTGCAGCTTCTTCATCATCAGTCAAGAAACATCCACCTGCACTTCCGGTGATAATCTTGTTTCCATTAAAGGAAATCGTATTATACTTTCCAAATGTACCGGTCTGTACTCCCTTGTATGTAGCTCCCATAGATTCCGCAGCATCTTCTACCAGAATTGCATTATGTTTCTTGATAACAGCATTTAATTCATCTACTTTTCCTGGTGTTCCATAAAGGTGAGCAACAACTACTACCTTCGTATCCGGATAAATTTCAAATGCTTTTTCAAGTGCCACTGGGTCCATATTCCATGTGTCATATTCCGTGTCAATGAATACCGGTTCACCACCTTCGTAAACAACAGGATTTACAGTGGCATCAAAAGTCATATCAGAACAAAAAACTTTCTTTCCTTCCAATGCACCATGTCCAACTTTTGGCATACCATATGCTTCAATACCAGCTAATTTCATAGCAAGATGCAATGATGCTGTTCCGGCAGATAATGCAACTGCATATTTACATCCGATATATTCACATGCCATTCTTTCAACTTCGTTGATATTTTTCCCAACTGTTGACATCCAGTTTGTTTCATATGCTTCTTTCACATATTCAATCTCCGGACCATGCATAGTCGGGCTGCTTAACCATACTTTAGACTCAAACTTCTCAAATTTATTACTTTCTTTAAACATGACTCCTACCTCTTTTCATCCATTTTGATATTAAGCAATTTCTTTATTTACATCTTCTGGTCTTTTGAATGTTGGAACAACACTCCTCAGTGCTTCTTTTGCAATTAGATCATCCCCTGTATCGCAGGCATCTTTAAGCACCTGAATCTTCTGGTATATTTCTTTCTGGCTCAGTGCAGTATCTCTTTCGATGAAGATCATGCTGTTGTCTGTTTTATCCAGTTCCTCTGTCTTAACTAACAGCTCCTCATACAGTTTCTCTCCTGGTCTTAATCCCGTTTCAATAATTTCAATTCCCTGTACACCAGACAGACGAATCATATTCTCTGCCAGATCCATAATCTTTACTGGCTGTCCCATGTCAAGAACAAACAGCTCTCCATTATTGGCAATCGCACCACTCTGAAGAACAAGCTGTGATGCTTCCGGAATTGTCATAAAGTATCTGATAATTCGCTTGTCTGTAACTGTAACCGGTCCACCATTAACAATCTGACGTTTGAATAACGGAATAACTGATCCGGCACTGCCAAGTACATTTCCAAAACGTGTTGCACTGTATTTTACTTTTCCGTGTGTACTTGCACTCTGGACAATCATCTCGCACATTCTCTTAGTTGCACCCATAACATTTGTAGGATTAACTGCTTTATCCGTTGATACCATCATAAAGCGTTCTGCGCCATACTCCTCACAAAGCTCTACCAGATTCTGTGTACCAAATACATTGTTGTAAATGGCTTCTACACAGTTATGCTCCATCAATGGGACATGCTTGTGAGCGGCTGCATTGATAATGATCTGTGGATGATATTTTTCAAATACTCTTTCAAGAGCTTTTCTATGAGTGATGGAACAGATTTCAATCTGCAAATCCAGTTTATTTCCATATGCTATCTTCAATTCCTGCTGAACATCATATGCACCATTTTCATAAATATCTAAGATAATGATCTTCTTCGGATTCATCTTGGCCAACTGTCTGCACAGTTCTGACCCAATAGAACCGCCACCACCTGTAATCAGAACGACTTTATCTTTGTAATATGCATTGGTACGTTCATCCGAAACAACCAGAGGTTTTCTAAATAAAAGTTCTTCTATATCAAATTCTCGAAGATGGCGTTTTCCTCCTGCCACATACATAGTCGGATAATCATATACTTTTAATTTGTATCCTGCATTCTTGTAATACTCATAAAGACTTTTCTTTTTAGCTGCATCCATTGATGGAATTGCAAAAATTATTTCCTGTACCTCAAATTCGCCTAACTTCTTAAAAGTTGCTTCCGTTTCAGACCAAACCGGAATGCCATGTATATCTCGTCCAACTTTTTCCTTATTAATATCAATAAAACATCTTGGTACATACGCTGCTTCTGAATTATTCAAAAGTTCTTCTGCCAGACTCACACCAACTCGTCCAGCACCAATAATTGCAACTTTGATCTTCTGCACTTCTTTTTCATTTCCAGCTTCAATACCTGAAAATATATGTAATAATATAGAAAGAATTTTTCCTCTTGTTGTCTCCTGGTTTCCACATTTGTATGCATAGCGATACATCATGCGAAGCGCCAATGCTCCTAATAAATTCAAGCTAACCAATGAAAGTAATCTTGCAAATGTAATTTTTTGAACTGGAAGTAGGAGTTCCAGACATAGATACGCCACAAAAGCGATAGAGTCAGTAAACAGCAAGCGGATATAACACTGAATCCCACCATATCTCCATACTTGCCCGTAAATTTTACCTATTAGACGTGCTGTGAAAATACACAGAACAGAAAGACCTACTTGTTGGAAGATCCCAACAGTTGATAATTTATCCATTCCCCCATATAACACCAGGAGTATAACTGCTACTAATGCATATACAATCAAATCATACCCGACAAGCGTCCAGCGTATGTTTGGCGTGTTATTTTGTTTTGCCTGTTTCATATCCATCTTTGTTTCATTTGTACTATTCATTGTTTACCCCCCCCACGAAAATCAGGGCGGTTTCATCCTTCCTATAATTATTGAACCTTATCATTCCTTTGTTAATGATGTAAACAGAACACTTCCTTGTTCTGTGCTTGTGTTCATTGCAACCATACTTGTTGATTTCACAATTGTTCCTGATTTTAATGTGCAACTATCTCCAACAAGACAATATGGTTCTACCACCACATTGGCACCAATGACCGTTGCCTGCCCAATAGTACTTCCACAGCCGACAACAGCTTTTGGTTCAACAATACAGCCAGGCATTAAATTAGCTGATGGAGAAATAGTAGAATCCATATGAAATAAAACTGGAATATTGTAAAGTGTCTCCAACTTTTTATTCCACTCAAGTCTTTCTGTTCCATCGTCACATGCAGCTATTGCACAGTTATATTCCGGATAAAAACTTTCCACATCCTCCAGTTTTCCAATAGCTCCTTCTCTGTCATTATCTACAAAGGAGATTTCCTCAAAGCAACCCATTGACTCTGCTATCTCTTTTACATAATCTCCATATCTTTTAGAGGCTACAATTAATAATTTTCTTCCCATTTTCAACACACTCCTCATAATTATTTGTTTTTATCAGGTAAGTTCTATAACACGACGACTAGCCTGTGAATGTTCTTATTAAAAAGATCATTCGCAGGCTAGGTCAAACCTCCTTATCATAATTTTTCAGCTTATAGTGTGGGTCAAAATAAGCATCCAAGAAACCATTCTTTTATATTTGTTTCCTCGCTCAATCGACACAACACAAAGAAAAATTATCATAACAAAATTCGACTAAGCCAGCGAAACCCCTGTAAAATCAAGGTTTTTCTTGGTTGTTCCTATTATACCGCTATCTCCATTTAGTACATTCCAAAACTGTGGGAATTCATCAAGGGATGTTTTCCTGATAAATTCTCCGATTCCGGTTTTTCTTGTCCCGTCTGGAAGAATTTTATTTCCGATCACGCGTGGATCGAAGTCAAGCTTGAACATACGTCCATCACTCATTTTATTCTGTGCCATAAGTTCTGCTTTGCGTTCTTCTGCATCCATGTACATACTTCGAAATTTATACATCTTGAATGGCTTTCCATTCTGACCGATTCGTATCTGTGAAAAGAAAACCGGGCCTGGCGAACTGATGTAAATAGCCGGTGCCACAAAAATAAAGATAATGCCTGTCAGGAAACATCCTACAAGTCCTCCCAGGATATCCAGCGCTCTTTTGGCAAATGCCTGCCTGTCTGTAGCATAGTTCATAGTAGTTGTCAGAACTGTATATCCGCCTACAGTTTCTACAAACTGTTTCTGTCCCGGAGCACTTTTTACTTTTGCCAGATTTACATGAACCACCATTCCCATCTCCAGAAGTTCCTGAATTAATTCATCCGGGTATGAGTAAGGCTCATCTACATTTACAAAAACTTCGTCTACCCACTGCTGGCAGATGTAGGATGCTGCATTCTTCAGATCTGCTACTACGGGAATTCCTGAAATCTCCCTGCCGACTGCATCTTTATCAACGATTATCAGACCATTGATATTGTATCGATTGTAATTGTATTCTTTTACATTCTGGATTATTTTTGACGCATAGTCATAGTTCGTTACGATATATAACGAATGCTCCCCACCTTCTGCCATTTTATGAATCAGATGTTTTTTCCATGCTATTCTTGTACCATAGGACAGAAATACGTAAAGTACTCCCATTAGATATAGAACAGTTCTTGAGAAGCTGTGTCCATCACTGACAGTAAACAGATACAGACCACTTGTCAGTTCCAACAGGATCATCTGCCGGATAACAGAACGTAATTCCTGATAGCGGTCTCTTCTCAAAACTCCTTTGTAAGATTCAAACATAATGATCAGGAATAAATCCCCCACTATTACAAAGATCATCATATTATGATAAATTTCTAATCTTAACAGGTTCTGAACAGAACCGTTTCGAATCAGACATGCAAATATTAAAGATAGAAATAAACATATAAGATCTATCAATATGAAGTCTTTGTGCTTATACCATCCTCTTGACTTTTTCCTATACATACGGTCTTCCTTATTCTCTCCTTCTGTTTCTTATTTATTTTTGAATACATCTTCAGTCTGTTTGCTGTTTATCTGTCTGATATATTCAAACAAGTCAAATAAGCTGCGTTTTTCCCCAGCTTACGAAATTTTTATTTATATTTACTGCATTTTTCTTTTTCATCTTTCACATCATCCTTTTGAAATAATTTCCAGACCTGTACGCAACTCCCACTGACCTTCCCCTTCCGGGAGCATCAGCCATGCCAGACGTTTATGTCTGTCTATTCTTCGGATAAATTTCTCTCTTCCCTGCAGAGGTCCCTGTGTCACATATGTTGTGCCGTCTTTGATATAGCCTGTTGACATGGAGATAGTTTTCGTCTCCGGCTGCATCAGTTCTTTCAGGAACTCTTCCTGTTCCAAACGTAAAGATGTTATGCCGGACATGACATCTTCTGCCAGGAAATCTGAGCAATGCTGTCTGTTCAGTGTGCTTTTCAGTTCCTTTTTGTCTCTGCATTCTATGAAGAAACAATTCCTAAACAGCGGTTTCTTCTCTATATGCCAGGAACCCTGATATTTCTTCATGCAGTCATATGTAGGAATAAAAATTTTCCTTTTATCTTCTGCAGACAATTGAGTATCGTAAAATTTTTTAAAGTCTGTAATAATGTTTTCCGTACATTCGTACACGAACAACATGGCGAAGGTCACCTCATTTTCCAACTGGCTTCGCAGAGTATTTCACTCTGTGAGACGTTTTCTCTTGGATACAATATTTTTTAACTACGGACAATTTTACATAATGTGACACATTTTGTCAATATTTATAAAGCAATCTGCTGAATTCTATGCTTTTTTGCCAAAGCATATTTGTATTATCATTCGTTTTTATGAAATTTTTAATGAGGTTCACCTTTTAATTCGCCATATAGAGTTAAATGCTTTAGCTCATTCACCGTAAATAAAACCGTCATGCGGAGGAAATTGAAAGGAGAACCAATAATTATGTCACGAAAAGGTGAAAACATTTATAAGCGAAAAGATGGACGCTGGGAAGGAAGATACATCAAAGCACGTTCACAGAGTGGAAAAGCTGTTTACGGATATGTATATGCTCCCACCTACAAAGAAGCAAAAAGAAAACGCAGCCAGGCTATTATTAATATAGAATCAAATCTGACTGCTTTTCACAAAATTTCCGAAAATACAATACCGCCATGTTTTATCAGAAAACTGGCAGATGACTGGATGAATTCCATACAGTCCCAGATCAAGAAATCTTCTTACGTTAAATATCACAACATACTTCATTCTTATATTCTTCCTGAATTTGATAATGTTCCGTTAAACGAACTCACTTCATCCCGGATACAGAAATTCTGCGATGACCTTCTTATCCATGGTGGCTCATCCGGAGAGGGACTTTCACCAAAGACAGTTCTGGATATTCTGTCTCTGATGAGAAGTCTGCTCAGATATGCCCAGATTCAGGGATATCAGCCGCCAAGCAACGGAAAAGATATCCTCATCCGCCAGACTGCACCGGATACAGTCGTAATTCCACGTTCCTCTCAGGAAATTCTTTGCCGATATCTTTATGCCAATATGTCAGAACGTAATCTTGGAATTCTGCTGTGTCTTTTTACAGGAATGAGGGTGGGCGAAATCTGTGCACTGAAATGGGAAGATTTTTCATTTCAGGAAAAATCCATTCATGTCCATAATACAATGCAGCGACTGCAGATTCCGGATTCTACCACACAGAAAACCTGTGTTGTGATTACATCACCCAAAAGTAAATGTTCTATCCGTACAATTCCAATCCCCGATAGACTGATCCAACTCATTCAGAAGGAATTTCCCAATCGTCAGGGATATGTTCTTGCCACTGTCAATGAAAAATATATTGAACCCCGTACTATGCAAAATTATTTTCGCTATGTACAGAAACAGTGTGGTCTGGTTCCTGTAAATTTTCATGCACTGAGACACACATTTGCCACACGCTGTATTGAATTTGGCTTTGATATCAAAAGCCTGAGCGAAATTCTTGGACATGCCACTGTAAACATTACCCTGAACCGATATGTACATCCGTCTATGGAACTCAAACAGCAAAACATGCAAAAACTTTCCAGTTTATTAACCGTCATATAACTGCCGTCAAATCCCCCGAAAGTCCCGTAAACAGGGAATGTCGGGGGATTTTTACGTAGAGTGAAATACTCTGCGAAGCCAGCAAGACCATTTTGGACTCGCTCAATATAAAAAGCAAAGGAATAAATACATGATTACTATTCCCTGTTTACGACGGTTTATTCTTTTTTCACTCAAAGAACTAATTGTTCTTATTATATCAGACTTTTATTCATTCAGCAAGACCTTTTGTTCTGAAAACGGGCAAAAAAATACCCTGCCTGTTTTTGAACCGGCAGGGTTAATACAATCATAATATTTTACTTTTTAAAGTGGATAGTAATGATATAGTGTTTCAGAAGCAAGAGTTCTTTACATTTCTCTATCGTAATGTAATAACATATCTGCATATACCTGCAGCATTCTTTGTTTCTCCGGGGACATGGTGCGATATGCACTTATGAGCCATTCCTCATTCTCATAATTGTCTTTCTCAAGTAATTCTCCCAGAGAGACCTGCAACACATTGCAGATCAGAAGCATGTTATATAAATACGGCTTTGTTTTCCCGTTTAACAGATTGCTCATACTGGATGTGGACATTCCTGTTGCTTTTGCCAGGGCATACTTTGATATATTTTTTTGTTTTCGGAGTATATTCAATTTATCAAGCATATGCTGATAATCTTTGTCGGGGGTGTACATGGATGTGTTCTCCTTATTTTATATATTTTTTTAAGAAATTTCTCTTCTGCGCTTTTCTTTCTATTTCTACTGACCGCAATTTTGTCATTATTACACAAGGTCGAGATCCATAAGACCATGGGAACCTAAATATTTAAGGTTCCCTGGGAGTCGTGACTGGATGATCATTCATCGCTTACTTTATTCCAGATAACAGTCCTTCCCAACAGATGCCCTGCCGCTCAGTACACTGTTATAGCCAGACACATCACTGCGAATACTGCTTCCCACTTTCCGGCTTCATCCCAGATAATGGTACTCATCCACACCTCCGTTCATCAGCGCCCCGGTATCAATATCCACACAGCCGGATTCATTGACTGTTCCTGCTTTCTGCAGAACCTCCACACACATATCTAGATTTTTAAACAGTATATTGTTCCGTTCGGGCATTTTCTGGAAGCTTATCGTTTGCGTCATCATTTACTGTAAGAAATGATTGATTCAATCCCATCTTTCGTATCTTATCCAACCAATCATAAATCATTGATTTTGAATACATTTTTTCTCCATTTTCGTCTACCTTTTTTTCCAGAGCTCTTGCAATAAATGCATATTCATTTTCCAATTTGATATTAAAGATTCCCTGATCATCCGTATTAATAGATACCCAGATTTGTGAAGAAGATTTTAACAGTTCCCGTTCTGATGTAAGTCCATTATTATAAAATGTCGTAATCGGATGTTGATCATACTTTGAAAATGTTCCGATCATATAATTTGAAGACGGGTTCGTTTCAATTGCAATACCTTTCTCAGATATTTCCCATTGCATTGCTTTCTGTATAAATTTAACTCCTCTTATGTAATCGGCGCTCACTTTTTTTTCTATGATTTTTTTTCCTTCTATTCGTACCAAACCATTATAATGATAATAGTAATACAAAACAGCTGCTTCACTTTTCTCTCTTACTTCAATATCCCTTGGAAAATTCCAATTTACACTATATGAAGCAAGTGGCGAAATATCTGTTTTATCGAATAAATAGTATCCATTTCTGTATAATTGAGGAATATCTCCTCTAAGTTTCCACGAATCATAATATGCATGTATATCAAACAGCATATTTCCCTTGTGCCCGTTTTTCCCTCTGGTTTTCTGAATATTCTTGATATAATCCATATCCATAAATCGCCCATAAATTGCATTAAAATATTTATAATATTCCGCTTCCAGAAAATCTTTAAGGTTATCCAGGCCGTCTATATGATACCTTACAATAGCATGATACATCCAGACAACATTATCTAAATAGTCCTGTTGAGGCAATGAAATACAAAAGCCTTTATCTTTATACCAATCCTCCGGTTCAATTCCTAAAGCCAAAGCATGTCCCAAACGGTCTCCGCAGTCCATATTTAAAAACAAAACAGCCTCATTAATTGCCCTTAATCCATCAATCACATCAAGAAAATCTTCGCCGACATGATAAGTAACATGCAATTGCGGAAGCTTAATATAACCTTTATCCGTATTTCCAAAACAGGTATCATTTTTAAGTGTACGAAACCCCTGTGCAAAGACCTCCGGCCGACATCCTATTTCCTGTGCAGCTGCATCAATTCCCAAGACTCTACATGCAGACTTTGGATATTGTTTTCGAAACTGTAATAATGCCATTGTTTTCTCACATATTTTCCTTCTCAGCTTTGCGTGTCTGAGGACACAAAATAATTTATCCACCTTTTCTACATCTGGTTTTTTTATGAAATGAAGCACATAATAATATGAATTACAAAACTGTTTTTCAGGATCAATTGCCTGATCAAGCATATCAATTTCTTCTTTTGTCCTCTTTGCTGTTTCATATGGTGAAATTCTGAGTTCAAGCAATTTTATATTTTGTTTCCAGCAAGACTCAACCGCCATTCTCGCTTTCTGCTTCTCCAGTTCACGTTCCAGAGTAAAATATCCTGTTCTGTTTTGATATATTGAAAAGTTTTCAAATCCGACCCATTCATTAGACTGTACCAATTCACCTCTGATATGTTCTTTTATAAGCAGATATGCATAAAACAGATTATAGGTCTGCAGGTCCATCGTTTTATCTCTTTTTTCAATCCTGCGAAACATCTCATATAAAATCCAACGTTCACCTGAAAGAAGTTTATTTACCTGATTTTCACAATATTTACTAAATCCAATTGCGCTTAACGCATAATCAGCATGATTTTTCCTGCTATCTGTAAGTTTTATTCTATCTATAGCACCTTGAATCTGATCTATATGCCACCTCATTTCATCATAATTATTTAAATAACGAACAATCCTTTTATAGTTTTCCTTTTCCCACAGTTTTTTATATTCCATTTCTGAAAAAAATGGATAAACCTCTTTTAGTCTGACCTTTTCAATAGATTGAAATGATCTTTCCAGCAGTTCTCTTACTGTAACATTTGGTTGATCCAACAAGTCATCATAATTCACGTAGCAATCAAAAAGCTTATTAAATGTTGCTCGATACTTTTTCAGACAATCGATATTTTCCAGCATTACAAATGCCTTCAAATCTTTGAACATTATAATTTCCTGACATTCTATGGTTTCTTCAAATTCTCTGAACCATGGATTTAAATACTGCCAGTTAATATAATAATCACCTAATTCAATTTGTTGATCCATTAATACAGAATACAAATAAAGACGAATCAATGCTGCCTGAAGAGAACATTTCTTCATATCTCTTTCAAATGAGCTCTTACCACTTTCATAGAAAACAGAACGTACATTTTCTTCTAAACCATGTAGGTTACTGCTTTGAATCTCCTGCATGTGATTCATCATCCAGATCCATGAAATATGAAAATATGGTGCTGAACCCCATAAATGGAAATGATTTTCTGCCATGCCTTTATCTGTAATTTTTCTCAGCTGCATATTATTATGTCCGATTACAGTAGGCCATGTGAAATCTTTACAATAAATATAATCCCGCAAATCATGCCTTGCCTGAAAGGCTGTCACAAAAATATCTTCTGCTATATCTGTCGTAGTAGTTCTCCAACGTAATATATGTTCATATCTGACCATAATTTCATTATTTGTTCTGATCAGAATATCATCTGCAAAATGAAATACCGTATCAAATATAGATATATCGTCTGAAACATCTCTATATGTACTGTTTAAAAATGCATTATATTCCTGTAAAAGATTTCCCAGCCTTTCCATCATATATCTTATTTCCGTATCACTGTATAACGGCATATAACAACGCACAGCTTCTGCCAATTTATTTTTATTCATCGACAAACAGTTCAGTTCTCCATTTATAAAAGGTTGATACGGCATACGTTTTAATAAAATGCGAAGTATTTTGGATATTTGTTCCATATTGTATCTTCCTGCTTAAAAGCTACTTATTATATTTTTCATACTAATTTCTTTTGTTTTCACATTATTCCCATTAATTAATTCCCAGATAAACTCCGTGTAAATTTTTCTTTTAATTGCATCTGGTTCTTTTAGCTTTTTGATCACAGGACATTCAGTAAAAATATCAGCAAATTTTTCATATTCTACATAATATTCATCATTTTCTTTCAGTCTGACAAAAATTTCTTCCAACAGAACAATAAAACAGTCATACACCTGTTCTTTTGCAATGGAATCCTGATTTTTCTGTTCCCTGGCAATCCGTTTAATCAGATTGTAATATAAATCTGTATCATATAAAGGAACAACCATTCCACCATATTTTTTATGCCACTTAGCTATCTCATTATAAAACCCATTGTCATGTTCTATTACCTTGTCATAAATTTTTTTTATGTCACTCGGATTTTCCTGCAATTCCAATGCCCGAAACAACATCTTGATAAATTCAACCAGATTTTCTTTGTAAAAGAACAAATTATTAATAAAGTTTAAAGCACTATAATCTGCCATTCCATCTTGAAAATAAATGCTGGCCTCTTTTTCTGTTTTTGCAAATCCTCCCGGAATGTTACTTCCTACTTTATCATTGGATTTTTCAATAATATAACTTACATTTTCCGCAGAGGACAAAAACATCATAAGAATAAACTGCCATTCCATATGTTCCAGTAAACTTGCTATTTGATTTATAAGAGTATCAGATATTTTATTCTTTTCATCTGAATATGTTTCCGATTCTTTTTGTATCTCTATTTCAACTCCACATATCAGTTCTTCAACTTTTTCTGATATCAATAATCGCTTCTGATTCATATGAATATTTTTACATGCTCCGGCATAAACAAGTGTAGCATTTGTATCATGCGATTTGTGAACCTTAGGCAATATATCTAATCCCCAGCTTCCAACCACTGAATTCTCCAACACCTGTTTCAACATCTTATAATTATTACCTGCTTTATCTGATTCATTTATTTTATAGCGATAGAAAATTTTAGTCATCGTCAATGAATACATCGCCAGAATAGCATGTATCAACCGTTTGTCCAACATTCCTGTTTGCCCAAATCGATGCAGACAATGCAATAGTTCTCCATAACTATAACCAAATTCTTTATATTTTTCTAAATAAAAATTCCAGTCTGACGCCGCATCATCGCTTAATAGATCCTTTTTTACAGACGCTTCACGTAGCAAGGCAAAAATAACATCCCTTCCTCTTCTTTGAAGATTTGTTTCACTTAATCGAATAAATATGTCACTTTCAAATTCTGACAATTTTTCTTCTGCATAGCGAAATAATAAATCGTCCATACTTCTGCGGAAATTCAAATCCAAATTCTCAAGAAAAATTTGAGATGTACTATCATCCTCATCCTTTTCCACTAAATCTGCCATCGTTTCGCGAAACAGCCAATAGTCACTAAGCTCCCGCAAAGTTTCAGGTTCCATAAAATGCCTTTTTATACCATCTTTATCATATCGAACCATCGTTTTTCGTGCTGCCAGTATAAAAGCAGCCTGCTTAATGGAACAGGTCTTCTTTTTTCCATTCTTCAGTTCTATCTGTATTTTAGTCAAATGATTTCTGTCATAATCCATCTTTTTCAATGATGGCAGATAGATTCTGGTATAAAAAGGTAAGGCTTTTTCCATATATTGTTCCGCTATATCTTTTACATGTGATCTCAGTTTTTCTGCGCTGGAATATTCATTTGCAGACAAATGTCCCAATGGAATCTGATGTAATTCTACAAAATGCTTCTGGCAGCACATCTGCATCTGTTCATGGTTAACTGCTAAAAGAATAAGAAAACGATCTACGCTCAAATATCTTTGAATTTTTTCCAGAATTTCAAACCCGGAATCAATATTCATATCAATATCATCAATAGCCACAACCAGAAAAGTTTCTTTCAAATCATCTCTTTCAAATCTGGAATTTTCTGACTTAATATTTATAAAATTATACACTAATTTCTGGAATTCATCTTTTATGTCAACGCTTCTGGATAAATCTCTTAGACTGGAGATAGCAGTTTCTGCTGAATAATAGTTATCATTTTGTTTTTTTATATTCAACTGTTTTTTGTAAATATCCGCAAAAGAATTATACAATGTTCTTTTTTCATAACTCAATCTTTCATTTGATTCCGACTCAATATCTTCAAGAAATACTTTTAACATTTTCGCAAGAATAACTTCAAAAATATCTTCGCCTTTCTCCAATAAAGATGCATCAATCCAATCAATACCTATAAATTGAACAGGTTTTGGATTTCGAGAATTATCATAAATTGTATTATATCTGCGAATTTCCTCAATCGCTAATGACAAATTTTCCTGTTCAAATTTTATGTTTCTTTTCTGTCCGTCCCAATCTAAATTATCAATTTTGTTATGAGGGCTTCCCTGATTCCATTCGATTACCAATTTAATCAATACATCTTGCGTCAGTGTCTCCTTTACAGGAAAAATCGCTGAGTATATCTGCATAAATAGAAACCTTCTTTCTTTTGTAATGTAAGCGCTTAAATCTTGGGTAGCTTTACTGTCTACGTTTTTGAACTCATAATGATAGTAAATAGATTTTTACTACA